>Ga0209723_1000493_pt1:0-67500 | contig 73086 bp, 60 predicted proteins | sample BiotimSIPDNA_2_FD_185750 | JGI IMG/M metagenome (GOLD analysis project Ga0209723, IMG submission 185750) | Anaerobic biogas reactor microbial communites from Washington, USA - Biogas_R2 time_0 SIP DNA (SPAdes) (version 2) | ecosystem: Engineered > Bioreactor > Anaerobic > Unclassified... | reverse complement strand
CCGACAAGGATCCGGATTTCTCTGCCGGCCTGGATGGCAAAACACTTATCGACGCCGTTGAATGAATTAGCTATATTTTCCAATTCCTCTAATCGTTTTACATAGGTTTCCAGCATTTCCCTTCGGGCTCCTGGTCTTGCAGCAGACAAGGTGTCTGCTGCCTGAACCAAGACACCAAGAAGCGTGTTCGTTCTGCCATCGTCATGGTGGGCGGCGATGGCCTGAACAATCCTTTGCGATTCTCCAAAACGTTTCGCGTAATCAGCCCCGATTGCCGCATGAGTCCCCTCTATTTTATGATCAACCGCTTTACCGATATCGTGAAGCAGCCCCGCACGTTTTGCCTCCTTTATATTCATCTTCAATTCCGCCGCCATCATACCCGTCAGATGAGCGACATCAATGGAATGCTGGAGAACATTCTGAGAATAGCTTGTCCGATATTTCAAACTGCCCAGGAGGTTAATGAGTTCTGGATGAATATCATGCACTCCTACGTCAAAGGAAACCCTTTCCCCTGTTTCCTTTATAATACTATCAACTTCCAACCGCACCTTCTTTACAATATCTTCAATTCTGCCAGGATGAATCCTTCCATCCGTAATCAATCTTTCCAGTGAAATTTTTGCCACCTCTCGCCGTATAGGATCAAAACTGGACAAAACTACGGCTTCCGGGGTATCGTCAACAATAAGATCAATTCCAGTGGCTGCCTCTATCGCTCTGATATTGCGACCTTCCCGCCCAATGATACGCCCCTTCATTTCATCGTTTGGAAGATTGACTACAGAAACAGTGTTTTCCGCAACATAGTCACCGGCATAACGTTGCACAGCATAAGCAATAATTTCTCTCGACTTCTTGTCTGCCTCCCTCTTTGCATCTTCTTCGATTTTTCTAATCAGCATGGCAGCATCACGCTTCGCAGCAGCTTCCATAGACCGGATTAAAAAATCTTTTGCCTCTTCCGAAGTTATGTCGGCAATCTGCTCCAGTTTTTCTTTCTGTTCCCCAATCATTCTGCTTAACTTATCGTGCTTCTCATTGAGCTGCATTTCTTTGGACAGCAAATTCTTTTCTCGAACTTCGATTGCATTCTCTTTCTGAGACATTGAATCAATTCGTTTATCGAGATTTTCTTCCTTTGAGCGAATTCTCCGCTCTAAATTATCCAGATCCAGCTTTCTTTCTCTCGTTTCCTTCTCGAATTCCGCCTTCAGTTTCAGCAGATTCTCTTTTGTCTGAAGCACAGCCTCTTTTTTTATGGTTTCAGCCTCTTTTTTGGCTTCATCAATAATCCTCAACGCAAGGTTCTCAGAAGATTCCAATCGTTTCTGAGAAAGTCTGAATTTCAAAAAATAACCGATTGCCAACCCAATGGCAATTAATCCTAACATGATAAACGCTATTACAGTATAATTCAGCAAAACTATTTACCTCCTCATAAACCTCTTACGCATCCCTGACGAACAACAAACCATTCTCAGTCATCGGATTCTGCTGATTTCCGACACGGCAGCATGACAACCATAGCTGTTATGCTGCTGTAAATATGTAAATACCAATTGCAGAATGATAAGAGTAATCAAAAAAATGGCAGGATTTGTTAAGGAAAGTTGCAGGGCACAACAAGCAGAAGGTTCTGTATATAGAAAGAACCCCCGCATATGTCGTGTTAACGACCATTTTGAACCGGAGTTCAACGTGGGTACCTTATTGTTTGCTTCAGGCTTCCTTGCATCCGCCAGTTGCGGAATACAGCAGGCTAGCACACCCCAAACAAGGGAAGGTTCCCGTTTCCTTGGTGTTGGCTCAAAAACAGAATGCTAATCACGCACATCGCAGGGGGACTTTTTAACTCATTTCATCAATCAGATTGATCAAATTTTGCGCTTGTCTATCTACTTGCTTATAAATTTCTTCTTTATTACCTTCAAGAAGCTTCATATATTCATCTGCAATGTTTAAAGCGACCAGTATGGCAATATTTAAAGTGCTGGCATTAGAAAACTTATTTTCCAATTCCATAACTTTCTTATTGATATATTCCATAACGCTTTCCACATGCTCATCCCCTGAATCACTTAAAACGGTAAATTCCTGCCCCAGTATTTTGATGTGATAATTCTTTTTCATTCACAACCCAATGACGACCTACCCTTGCACTTTAACATCCTGAAGCAGCTCCAAGAGTGAATCTACCTTTGTGCGGATCGCTATTCTTTCCTCATCAAATTCCTTTATCGCAATACTTAGCTCTTCCAACTCAGACGTCTTTTTTTTTAACAGCTCCTCTAACTCAAAATTCCTCTTTTTCAGCAACGCATGTTCTTGGGCCATACTTCTAATTTTCTCTTCCAACTCTTTAAAAATTACCAGCTCCACAATTACTCTCCATGATTTTCAGCCCAAAGCTTAAAAGAGTCCCAAGCCTGACACTATACTCTACTAAATTATTTTCTAATACTATTCTCACAGATTTTTCAGCAAGGGATTTCAGACCCTACACTTCACAGCCCATCGAGATATTTCAGCAAAATATTACAATACACGATCTAAAAGTCAAGATCTTATTTAGGAACCTTTTCCTTTATTGGTAAGGTATTTCTTCCTGATCAAAAAACGCTTCGATCTCACGAAGCAATAAATTCTGATCACTGATTGTTGTTACTCTTGATCGGAAAGAGGCCCCCCCCCCTTATCCCCTTTGTATACCAGAGAAGATGTTTCCGGAAGCGTTTGACAGCCTCTTTTTGACCCAGAAAAATTGTCTCTCTTTCCAGATGACGTAAGATCATTTCTTTACGTTCATTTAAAACCGGCTCAGAATGTGTTTGCACAGTGGACTGATAATTAAGAGCTTCATTAAATATCCAAGGATTTCCCAATGCCCCCCTCCCAATCATGACGCCATCGCAACCCGTCATTTTAATCATACGCCACGCGTCAGCGCCTGACTTGACATCGCCATTTCCAATCACTTTAATCCCTACTGAATTCTTAATCTCTTCAATTATTCTCCAATCCGCTGAGCCGGCAAACCCCTGAACTGCAGTTCGGGCATGAACAAAAACAGCATCAATCCCCTGCTGCTCCGCAATTCTCGCTATCTGGACTGCATTGATGCTCTGGAGATTCCATCCGGAACGGATTTTCACGGTCAACGGTTTTCGAGTCGCCTTTCTGACAGATTCGAGAATTTGTGATACCAATCCAGGATCCTTCAGCAGAGCGGCTCCGGCGCCATTTTTTACAACTTTTTTTACCGGGCATCCCATATTCAAATCAATCAGGTCGGCTCCGTAATCATCGACAATCCTCACCGCGTCAGCCATGGTGGTCGGATCGTTTCCGAATATCTGCACCCCCAAAGGCTTATCATCGATGCAGGACTTCATATACTGCTGACTCTTTTCAATCCCACGAACGAGACCATTGGCACTGATCATTTCCGTAAAGGCAAGAGCACATCCAGCCTCCCTCGCCATCATCCTGAAAGGCAGATTGGAAATTCCGGCCATGGGCGCCAGAATCACATTATTTTTTATTATTAAAGAGCCGATGACAATCATAAATTTATTTCATACCCTTCGCTTTACCGATCATTCCAACTCCTCATCCAGGCGCGGTTACCGCTGAATTCAAAAGAGGAACCTCGGCAGCGTGTCTTGTATCCGCCTGCGCCGTCACTCCGCTTTACCGCTTGAATGCCTTCCCTGAGCCTCAAGGGAAATTATGCTCCCTGCCGGGATGCTTCAAACATCCGCATTTCTGCCCGCTGAAGATGCTCCGGAGTATTAATGCCAATTATTTCTTCCGCATCATCCACCAGAACGGCCCTGACGGGCCGTCTTCTTTTACAGGCGATTTCTATGATGTCGGTCAGATAGTATTCTCCCTGCGCATTGTCATTCTTTATTTCAGCAATTGCATCGAAGAGAAATAGACTATCAACACAATAGATTCCTGAATTGATTTCCTTAATTTTCTTCTCCTCGACGGATGCGTCCCGCTCCTCAACAATTTTGACGACTTCACCCGCAGGCGTTTTCACAATACGGCCATATCCGGCGGGATTATCCATCAGCGCGGTAAGAACTGTAACAGCGGCATTTGCCCTCACATGACCGCTTATAAGACGACGGACCGTTTCTATGGAAAGAAGGGGAACGTCTCCACACAGAATCAGAATGTTTCCTGTAAAATTCTTAAATTCTTCCCGGGTTTGCATGACGGCATGCCCTGTACCAAGTTGTTCACGCTGTTCCGCAAAGATCAAATCCCCATTACTGAAATGTTTCTTGACTACGTCTGCCTGGTGGCCGACAACAACGACAATTTTCTCCGCCAGGACTTTCCTGGCTAACCTGATCGTATAGAAAAGCATTGGATTACCACAGATATGATGCAGTACTTTGGCCTTCTCGGATCTCATCCTTGTTCCCTTGCCTGCTGCAAGAATAACCACACCCAGGGAATAATCATTAGTCTTATGAATCGGAATATTCATAACATCCTTTCATGCTTTTTTCAGATGCAATCACTTTGTCTGGGACAATGTAAGACAATTTAGCCCATCGCTGATCCACATATATATTTGAGGATATGCCGAACACTGTATAAAACGGTGTATACGCCATGACAGATGCTATCTCAGCAGACGAAAAAACTACTATCATAACTTTTGCTTATATTTCTTCAATCCTTTTGTTTTCATTGTTTTTCCGGCTAATGTATCTGAATTTAATAAAATTTGAAAACAGGTCAGGGTTTCTGTCAATTTGCATTATCACTGTCAAACTCAGCAGGAAAAAACAAGAGTATTCTTTAAGTATTTTTATTTCGGCCTTCTCAACAACAGAAAGGACATTGCGGCTTCTGGATATTTCTATCCTTCAAAGCCTAATTCCTATTTTTGAAATCAGGGAAACAGCAGACGCTTTCCAATCTCCAGCCGAAATTCCAACAGTAATGCATTCCCTGTTAAAATCCCTATAAATTTAAATAGAAAGATAAAAATCATTTCATACAGATTTGATTGACTCAGGACGTTTTTTCCGATATTTATGCCTCCCCGATATGGAAATTTGATCAAAGCTGAGGTCAGGAGGCCTGGTAAAATGAAGAATATCCTGCTTATAGGAAATGGGGCGAGAGAACATGTCCTCGCGGAAACAATTACGCGATCCGCACAACATCCCAGACTTTTTTCCTTCATGAAAACGAACAACCCCGGGATTGCTTCTCTTTCTGAGAAAATATCGATCGGCAATTATGATGATCTGAACGCAATTCAGGAGTTTGCCAAGACCTGCGCTGTTCATCTTGCCATTATCGGCCCGGAAGACCCGCTGAACAATGGTGTAGTCGATTGTCTGACCGGGATGGGTATTCCTGCCGTCGGTCCACAGAAAAGTTTGGCCCGCCTGGAAACGTCAAAATCCTTCACCCGGAATTTGCTTCAAAAATATGAAATCCCGGGAAACATCAAATTTCGAACCTTCCCCTCCAATGAAGGGATCGAGGTCTTCCTTGACGAAATTGACGGAATTGTTATCAAACCCGATGGTTTAACCGGCGGAAAAGGTGTACTTGTACAGGGCGATCACTTCCATTCCAGGCGTGAAGCCCTTCAGGCTTGTCATGAAATCCTTAAAACCCATTCCAGCGTCATGGTTGAAGAGAAGCTGGAGGGCGAGGAGTTTTCGCTTCAATGCCTCTGCGACGGCAAAACTGTTGTTGCCACACCTCCGGTCCAGGATCATAAACGCCGCTTTGACGGCGATCAAGGTCCCAATACAGGTGGAATGGGCTCTTATTCCTGCGAAAATCATCTTTTACCTTTCCTGACACAAAAAGACATCGAGGCGGGATTATCCATCACCCGGGCCGTGGCGGAAGCCATTCACAAGGAGACTGGTCTTTATTATAAAGGCGTGATGTACGGGGGGTTCATGATTACGCGTTCAGGCGTTAAACTTCTCGAATACAACGCCCGCTTCGGCGATCCGGAGGCCATGAATATCCTGCCGCTTCTAAAAACGGATTTTCTCGATCTCTGCACGGCCATTGTCGACGGTACACTGGATGGCCTCCATATTGAATTTGAAAAAAAAGCTACAGTGTGCAAGTATGTCGTCCCCAAAGCCTATGGGTTGCCCGCCGACTCTCCGGATGCGAAGTCCACATCCTCCCGGATAGAAATCGGAGATGTGGGGGCAGCACGTCTGTATTATTCTTCCGTCGATCAGAAAGCTGACGGTCTTTACATGACATCCTCACGGGCAATCGGTGTCGTGGGCATTGCCGATCAGCTTGAGAAAGCGGAAGCTGTTGCAGAAAGAGCCGTGGCAGCCATAAACGGCCCTGTGGATCACCGTTCGGATATCGGCACATGGCCGCTCATTGAAAAGCGGATTCACCACATCATGAATATCAAAGGCAGCATTGATTGAGGAGAGGGATAATGAATTTGAACGAAATAAAACGGGTACTCATCAGCGTAACCGATAAGACAGGAATTGTTGAATTTGCTCAGGGTTTATCTCAGTTCGGTGTGGAGATTCTTTCGACGGGAGGAACAGCAGCGCAATTGAGGATGAACGGTCTTTCCGTGAGGGATGTTTCCGACTATACGGGGTTTCCCGAAATGATGGATGGAAGACTGAAAACACTGCACCCCAAAATTCATGGCGGGCTTCTGGCTCTCCGGGATCAGGACAGCCACAGGGAAGCGGCCAGAAATCATGGGATCGACATGATCGATATGGTGGTCATCAATCTTTACCGATTCGAAGACACCGTTGCTCGAGAAGGATGCTCCCTTGATGAGGCCATCGAGAATATAGACATCGGGGGACCCACCATGCTTCGAGCCGCCGCGAAGAATTATCGTTTTGTCAGCGTAGTTACGGATCCCGCGGATTACACGAGTATTCTTGAAGAAATGAAACAGGAAGGTGGCAAGATATCCGAGACCACCAACTTCGAATTGTCCGTAAAAACCTTCCAACTGACAGCTAGGTATGACGCGGCGATTTCCAATTACCTCGGCAAGCTGACACCTTACGGAGGCGATTCCAAGACATTTTCCGATACACTCACCATGCAGTTTAAGAAAGCCCAAGACCTCCGTTACGGTGAAAACCCTCATCAGCAGGCCGTCTTCTATCGTGAACACAATCCTTTTCCGGCATCGATTGCCAATGCCCGTCAACTTCATGGGAAGGAGTTATCCTATAACAACATCATGGACAGCGATGCCGCATGGAACATGGTTTCTGATTTCATCCTGCCGGCTGCCGTGATTATGAAGCACGCCAATCCCTGTGGGGCAGCCACGGCCTCCCAGGATCTGTCCGAGGCGTACCGGAAAGCCATGGAAACGGATCCCATCTCCGCCTTCGGAGGCATCGTCGCTCTTAATCGCCCCATTGACAAGAAAACGGCAGAAGAGATTGCCAAGACATTCCTGGAAGTTATCATCGCTCCCGGATTTGAGGAAGAAGCATTGAACCTTTTGCAGGCGAAGAAAAATGTGAGATTGCTGCAAATTTCCGGAGAATACCAGAGAGAGTGCCTGGGACTCGATTTTCGTCGCGTCGTCGGCGGGCTGCTTGTTCAGGAACGCGACATGGATTCCTTTGATATCCGAACAGCGAAAATCGTGACCAGACGAGTTCCAACGGAAGAAGAATACCAGGCCTTGGATTTTGCCTGGCGCGTTGTCAAACACGTCAAATCCAACGCCATCGTGTTCACTGCCAGGGACCAGCTGGTAGGGGTCGGCGCCGGCCAGATGAGCCGAGTTGATTCCGTCAAGATCGCCAAGATGAAAGCCATACTTCCCACAAAAGGCTGTGTCCTTGGTTCCGATGCGTTCTTCCCTTTCCGTGACGGGGTTGACATGGCTGCCGAGGCGGGAATAACCGCCATTATCCAGCCAGGGGGGTCCGTGCGGGATGAAGAAGCCATCGAGGCCGCCAATGAGCATGGAATGGCCATGATTTTTGCAGGCATCCGCCATTTCAAGCATTAGGCCCAAGTTTTCATCTGCAGGAAACGCGGCAGACATGATCGGAACCTTTGTTTGCCGCGTTTCACTTCAAGATGCGTGCAGCAGATGCTCTGCCGCCTCTTTTGATCTCATTGATTTCAAACCGCATTTAAGCAGGAGGAAGAAAATCCGCTGTGGAAAAGAATATGGATATTGCCGTCAGCGTTGTCATGGGAAGTGATTCCGACTATTCGGTAATGGAGGAAACCGTCAAAATTTTAAAGACTTTTCACGTTTCCCATGAAATCTTTCTCACCTCGGCACACCGAAGCCCGGACCGAACATCTGATTTTTCCCGGAAAGCGGCGGAAAGAAACGTGAAAGTGATCATCGTCGGCGCAGGCGCAGCCGCTCATCTCGCCGGGGTCATCGCTTCACAGACAACACTGCCTGTCATCGGAGTGCCTGTTGATTCGACAGCACTCAACGGTCTGGATGCCCTTTTTTCCACTGTTCAGATGCCCGGGGGCATCCCGGTAGCAACTATGGCCATAGGAAAAGCCGGCGCCAGGAATGCCGCGCTGCTCGCCATTCGCATTTTATCTTTGACGGACGCCGAACTTCATCAGAGGCTTACCGTTTATATTGACAATATGGCCCATGAAGTCGAGAAAAAGCACGATGACCTCATCCTCAAGAGCCGTTTATGACTTCAAATCCGATTATTGCGATCGACCCCACTCATCCTGAACCAGCGCTGCTTCAACACGTTGCAGAGAATCTTAGGAAAGGCCGGGTTGTAGCCTATCCCACCGAGACGTTCTATGGACTGGGTGCAGATGCTGGAAATGAAAGGGCCATCGAAAAAATTTTCAGCATCAAAGGCAGGCAGTTCAACAATCCTATCCCGCTCATTATTGGAGACCGGGACGAACTGGACAGTCTGGTCACGGCGATTCCTGAAGCTGCCCAAAGACTCATTCACGTCTTCTGGCCGGGCCCGCTGACGCTTGTCTTTCGTGCTTCTAAAAACGTTTCTCCAAGACTTACGGCAAATACGGGTCTGATCGGCATCCGGATATCCAGTCATCCCATTGCCCGAAGTCTGGCCCGGTCGCTGGGGGCTCCCTTGACCGCCACGAGTGCCAATTTTTCCGGGCAGAAAGAAAGTACGACGGCCCATGAGGTTGCCCGCACTCTGGGTTCTCTTATCGACGGCATTGTTGACGGAGGGCAGACTCGCGGAAACAAGGGTTCAACAGTCGTTAACATTGCAGTTGACCCTCCACTGATCCTCCGGGTTGGAGTCATTACCGAAATTGAGATACGAAAAGCCCTGGAGTCAACCTGTCCACATTAATCCCGGGACAAGACGGATGCCCTTCATATTCAAAAGAAATCTTCAGAAAGCCAAGCCGTAACTTATCTATAACTCATCACTGAGTTTTCAGCATCATTCTGATGTCCGATCTCACCCACAGTTCAGGGAGCATCATTCAAGGTTTTTTTGACACCCCGTCCGGGAAGTATATTTCCCAGTAGGTCCACGTGGGCAGACAAGGGAAGAACAGGATGACAAATCCCATTCATAACCTTTCATAAAGGGAGAAACCCTGCTTCCCTTAAAAAAGACGCGAGCAAAAAGAATTCTTAGGAGTCTGACAATTGTTAATTAAAAATCTAATTAAATTATCAATTGATATTTCAAAGGAAAGCGCTTGCATAATCCACGGGAAAGCAGTCATGAATAAAATATGATTCGAACCAATTTTTTATCTGGCCTGCCGCACCAACTGAAAAAAGAGGCTTATGAACTCAATAAAAAGCTTGACGAACAGGCAGGAATACGGATAAAAACCGATCTATTAAATTTGAAATTAAATCAAAAAAGTGATTTCAAAAACTTATGTTTCTGACGGCTCTGCCGAAACAATGGCAGGATAAACGAGACGTCCATGTCTTGGCATATCAACATCCAGAAGGATGGGCAGACTATCGGACGGATGCTCTAGCTCGAACAACTTATAGCCGATCAGATGGAAGAAAGGATTTTTCGATTACAGAAGTTCAGCAAACAGGCTGATTATGTTTTTTACTGGACAGAAGCGGAGAAACCTCGTTGATTTGAGCGGGAACCTTTAAGTCGCGGCACTGTTTCCGTTTGACAATATTTGAAATCTGTTAGGAGGAGAAACAATGGGTATTAAGACAAAAGAAGAGTACATAGAATCGATTCGGGCTCTCAAGCCGACTGTATATATGTTCGGAGAGAAGCTCACCACCAGCGTCGTCGACAATCCCCGACTGCGCGCAGGCATTGAGGCAACCGGCGCCACCTATGAATTGGCCAATATGCCCGAGAACAGGGACCTTTTCATTACAACAAGTCCTCTGATCAACGAGCCGGTGAACCGTTTCACCCTGCCGCCGGCCAGCATAGAGGATCTTGTAGCGCGCGTGAAGATCAACCGTAAGGTGGCCAACTACGTAGGCACTTGCCACCAGAGATGCACCGGCCTGGACTGTCTCTCCACCCTGGCCATCGTCACCTATGACATCGACAAGAAATACGGCACCCACTATAACGACAATTTCATCGAATTCCTCAAGTACATGCAGAAGAACGATCTCACGGGGAATGCCGGGGTTACCGACGTCAAAGGCGACCGGTCACTGGCACCCCATGCGCAGGTGGACAAGGACATGTTTCTCCGTGTCGTGGAGAAGCGGGAGGACGGAATTGTGGTGCGCGGCGCCAAGTCCCACCAGACCGGGTCCCTCTCCTCTCACGAGATCATCGTGCTGCCCACCCGGGCCATGGGCAAGGATGATGGCGACTATTCAGTCGCTTTCGCAATTCCTTCCGACACCCCGGGGCTCATCCATGTGGTCGGCCGATCCAGCCTGGACATGAGAGAAATCGAAGGCTGCGATTGCGGAAATGTCTATTACTCCAAGTACTGCCCCACCCTCATTTTCAACGATGTTTTCGTACCCTGGAACCGGGTTTTCATGTGTGGCGAAACCGAATTTGCGGTGGACATGGTCGTCAAGTTCTCCTCTTTCCACCGTCAGAGCCACGGCGGCTGCAAGTCCGGCAAGATCGACTGCATGACCGGCGCAGCCCTCACCATGATGGACTACAACGGCACCGCCAAGATGAGCCACCTGAAACAGAAAGTCATTGATATGATCCACAGAGCGGAGACGCTGTATGGCTGCTGTCTGGCGTCGTCCTATGAAGGCAAGCAGCAGCCTTCCGGCAACTACTTCATCGACACGGTTCTTGCAAACGCCTCCAAAATCCATGAAGGCAAAGAGATGGCCGAAGCAACCAGGCTTATGATCGATTGCGCCGGTGGCTACGTGGCTGATCTCCCCTCCGACAGAGATTTCTCGAATCCGGAAATCGGGGATCTCCTGAAGAAATATCTCAAGGGCGTAGACAAGATCCCCGTGGAAGATCGCGTGAAGATGTTCCGGTTGATCGAAAAGATGGCCATGGAAAGCGCCGATACCATCTCCGACATCCACGGGGGGGGATCCGCCGAAGCGCACCGGGTCACCATTTTCCGTGAATCAGACACTGAGAGCAAGAAGAAGGCGGCGAAACGGCTGGCTGGAATTAAAGACTGATATCATCTGAAGCAGAATCCGGAAGGCTGGCACCTTTCTCACGGAAGGCAGCCAGCCTTCTTTTTTAATTCAGCTTTTCAGTCCTTATTGAAAGGCTGAACTTTTTCTGATATGAGCTTCGGCGATGTTTTGATTGTGCCCGACTGGCAACAGAATGAACGAGATTGTAAAAGAACGAACTTCCAAAGGAATTTTTCGAATTGACATGACCAATTTCTACGATGTGATCATTATCGGCGCGGGGGTGGTGGGAAATGCCATTGCCCGTGAACTTTCCCGATTCGACATTAAGGCAGCCGTAATTGAAAGAGAGCTGGATGTCGGTGGCGGAACCAGTTCCCGGAACAGCGGTGTTGTCCACTCAGGAATTCATTACAAGCCCGGCACGCTCCGGGCAAAGTTGAATGTCCAGGGCAATGCCATGATGGGAAACCTCTGCAAAGAGCTCAAAGTCAAGATAGAGTATCTTGGCAAACTCACGGTGGCCCAGGATGAGACGGATGTTGAAACCCTGCATTCCCTGAAGGCCCAGGGGGATGCCAATGGCGTTCCCGGTCTGGCTATTTTAAACAAACAGCAGATGGAGAAGCTGCAGCCCGGCATTGGCGGGATCATGGCCCTTCATTCCCCGAGCACAGGGATCATCTGTCCTTACGGTCTCACGATCGCCCTGGCCGAAAACGCCTGTGCCAACGGCGTCCATTTCTATCTCGGCCAAGAAGTAACGGCCATCAGCCGAACAGAGAAGGGATTCGAGGTCAAGACAACTTCTGGGGAACGCTTCGAGAGCAGGGTTCTGATCAACTCGGCGGGACTTTACTCGGATGCGATCTGCAGAATGCTCGGGATTGACGAATATAGAATCTATCCCTGCCGCGGAGAATATCTCATCCTGGACAAGCGCCTGGCCGGTACGCTTTCCCTTCTCGTTTATCCGGCTCCCCATAAGGGAGGTGCGGGGCTCGGCATACACCTGACCAACACGGTGGACGGCAATATCCTCATCGGCCCCAGCAACGAGTATGTGGATGAAGCGGATGACTATGCCTGCACGGCGGAGATTCTCTCGCTCCTGAAAAAAGAAGGACATGACCTTCTTCCCGGAATATCGGCGGCGGATTTCATCCGTAATTTCTCCGGATTGCGGGCCAAGCAGGCCCCCCCGAGCGAAGGCGGTTTCCGGGATTTTGTCATTGAGAGTCGAAAGGACATCCCCGGTTTCATCAACCTGGTAGGCATTGAAAGTCCCGGTCTGACCTCAGCGCCGGCGATCGGACTCATGGTTCGGGATATGGTGGAAGAATTACTTCCCCTCCCGTTCAAGGCCTCCTTCATTGCCGAAAGAGAAGGCCGCGCCGGATTTTTCTACGAACTTTCGCCGGAAGAGAGGGCAGATCTGGTTGCGGAAAATCCCGACTACGGAGAAGTCGTATGCCGCTGCGAGCAGATCACGCGGAAAGAGGTCCTGGATGCCATCCAGAACCCCTTGGGCGTCAAGACCATCAACGGCATCAAATATCGCTCCCGGGCGATGATGGGCCGTTGCCAGGGCGGGTTCTGTCTGCCCCGGATCGTTCAAATTCTGGAGAAGGAATTTGGTTACAAACCTGAAGACTATTTATTACAACACGCTCATTCCCCGCTTTTTGCCGGTCGAGTGCGATAGGAACGAAAAACGATGCAAACTCTAAAACGCGATCTGGTCATTATCGGAGGAGGGCCCGCAGGCCTGTCTGCAGCCGTATCGGCAAGAGAGAACGGCTGTGACGACGTTCTCCTTCTTGAAAGAGACCGAATTCTTGGAGGCATTCTGAATCAGTGCATTCACGACGGATTTGGACTGCACCGCTTCGGTGAAGCCCTGACAGGGCCGGAATATGCCCAGCGTTACATCGATGAATATGAGAAATTGAAAGGCGATGTTCTGCTGGAAACCATCGTTCTCAACATGGACGAACAACGCAACCTTCTTGTCAGTTCACGGCATGGCTTCACAAAGATCGAGGCCGGCGCTGTCATCCTGGCCATGGGTTGTCGGGAACGAACGGCCGGGGCCATCTCCCTTCCCGGGACCCGCCCCGCGGGGATCTATACGGCGGGAGCGGCCCAGAATTTTATCAACCTGCAGAACATCATGGTGGGGAAACGGGTGGTCATCATGGGTTCGGGAGACATCGGTCTGATTATGGCCCGCAGGATGACCCTCGAAGGAGCCAGGGTGGAAGGCGTCTTCGAAATCCTCCCCTATGCCAGCGGATTGCCCCGCAATATTCAACAGTGCCTAAATGATTATGACATCCCGCTCCATCTCAGCACTTCCGTCGTCGACATTCATGGGAAAGAGCGCCTGACCGGGGTGACGGTAGCCTGCATGGACGAAACGCTCAAACCGATTCCGGGAACGGAACGGCACGTCCCCTGCGACACCCTTCTGCTTTCAGTCGGACTCATACCGGAAAACGAACTTTCCCGGGCGGCCCGGATCGCCATGGAACCGCGCACCAGCGGCCCTCAGGTGGATGATACCCTGATGACCAGTATTCCCGGTGTTTTCTCCTGCGGTAACGTTCTCCATGTTCACGATCTCGCCGACTGGGTTTCCGAGGAAGCCGCTTTGGCTGGACGCAGCGCCGTCTCGTATCTCGAAAAGAATATTGCCCCGCCCGAAAAAAAGATCCCGATTTCGGCGGGAAACGGTGTTCGCTACGTTCTTCCCCAAACCGTGAGCGGTCTGATGGATTTTACCCTTTCGCTTCGAGTCGCCTCCCCTTCCCGGAATCGCGTCATCACGGTAATGGACGGCGGGCGGGAAGTTGCGCGCAAGAAGATTGTGAGACTTCACCCCGCGGAAATGATCCACATCAAAATCAAGGAGGAAAAGATCTCCGAAGCGGATAAACTGGAGGTATCGGTGGCATGATAAAGAAAGAATTGACCTGCGTCATCTGTCCCAACGGATGCCCCCTCGAGGTTACTTTAGAGGAAGGACCGACGCCTGTAATCAAGGAGGTAACGGGTCATACATGCAAAAAAGGACCGGCCTGGGTGGAACAGGAACTCATCAACCCGATGAGGACCATCGCCAGCAGCATCATGGTGGAAGGAGGCGATTTTCCCCTGGTCAGCGTGCGAACCGACTGCGCCATCCCTCTGGCCAGCATCCCCGATGTCATGAAGGCCATCAAATCAACCTGGGTAAAGGCGCCGGTGAACATTGGAGATATCCTCATTCCGAAACCCGCGGATACGTCCTGTAACATCATCGCGACGCGCAACGTCCGAACTGCATCATAAAATTCCAGACCGGGGATACTATCAATGAGGCGAGACGGAGGCGACGCAGGCATACCGGGAAGTGAGCCGAGAAACCGACAGTTATTACACCGGCAAATAAATAAAGCCACGCACGATCGACATCTACAGGAAATACGGGCATCGAACAGATTCAATGGTCATGTTTAATTGCCGGAGTAATAAGCCGGCGCATATTTTAACGCTTTGATATGAGATTGGAATAATAACAGCATAATTCCGCTGACAACTTCCAACAAAAGAGAGGCAGGGAAAATTGAAGATCCCTGCCTCTCTTTTGTCAACGTCCTGTATTTTCTTTATTATTGAAGCAACTTCTCTCCCCCCGCCGGTGAAACCATAGCCTTCACGATATCCGGAGGTTCATGGGCAAAGATAATCATAAAGGGAATCTGCCCTTTCGGTTCAATCCGGATATTCTGGGCATCACTGCCCATCGGAAGATCGAGCTCCTTCTGCAGGGCTTCCTCCGACAGGGTCGCCAGTTCATCATCACTGAGAAGATTGCCGGCATAAGCGAACCGGTCGGCAATCATTGCGCCGTTGCTGTCATAAAGCTCTCCCTTGACCTGCATTCGTGTAATCGGCCAGGGAGACGAATTTACTGCAACCCCTTCAATGACCCGCAATTTCCCCGCCATCAGGTTGCTGACATGTCGCTGCCGCACATCTTCCAGCCGAATCTGATTCAAATGAAAATCCCCGGATTTTTCTCCGGAACCAAGCAGGCCACCCACATAGGGAACTGTGGTGGACAGGTCACGAACAAACCGGCCACTCGTCCCCGGGAAAAACCACAGATAGATGCCGCCGAAAAGAAGATTGATGAAAAGAATCAAGGCCAGAATCCGCCAGGGTGACCAGAATCCCCGCTTTTCCGTTTTAACCGAGGGCCCTGCAAATTCCGATGTTCCCGGCTCAGACTGCTCATATACCGCACCGGTCGGCTTCGCCACGCTTCCAATCCCGCCGGTCTCCGGCTCCGCTTCTTTCCTCACTTCTTTTCCAATACGGACCAAAGTCTCAGTGTCATCATTCTCTTCCAGTGTTTTCTTAGTCTCTTCAATTTTAGCCAGAAACACATCGATTTCTTCCCTGCTTGTGCCTGCGTCAAGCTTCTTGTCAAAATCGGGGAAATCCGAATCCCTGCCCGGTTCCGGGGATAAGACATCCATGTCCGCCGCGACGACGGAGGCTTCCCTGAGCTCCTTTTTGGCGGGATTCTCCTGAAAAAACAATTTCCGGCAGCGGCTGCAGCGAACCCAGACGCCATTGCCCTCCATCAGGGAATCATCAAACCGGTACTTTGTAAAACACTTAATGCACGAAATAATCATAGTTTCTCCAACAGGGAATCACGAACCAGTCCGAGGAAGTCATTCAACAATATATACATCGGGAAGAAAACGGCCTTTTTCATCAAAATCAAGACCATAGCCGATCACGAAGGCATCATCCACACTGAATCCGACGTAGTCGGCTTCAAACGGAACCTTTCTTCGTCCCTGCTTATCGAGGAACGCACAGACCTTCAGTGAACGAGGATTACGCTCCCGAAACCAGTCCACCAGAAATTTCAGGGTCAGTCCCGTATCCACGATATCCTCGACGATGAGGATATCCCTTCCCCTGATGGAGGTTTCAATATCCTTCGTCATGATCACCTTTCCGGAACTCGCCGCTCCGGAGCCATAGCTGGCGAGCCTGGCAAAATCGACGCGACAGGGAATGCTCAGAGCCCGAATCAGATCGGCCATGAAAATAAAAGCCCCTTTGAGAACCCCGACAATGATGAGTTCGCTTTCGGCATAATCCCGGGATATCTGCTCTCCCAGTTCTTTGACCCGTTTCTCAATAGTCTCCCTGGGAATGAAGATACTTTTGTTCATGCTTTCCATAACGTTTTAAAACCCTCAAAGAATCGGATCTGTAAACCAGAGAAGTAATCCCTTCCAGCAGGATCCCCAGTCAGCCATGACGAGATTAATCTCAGGAACAGGAAGAATAGGCCTCGATAAACGCATCGACATGTCCCTGGATGATCTTTTCGGCGGCCAGAAGCTCTTCCCGGCTTTTAAAGCGGGAAGAGAGGCTGAGAAAAATCGGATCAAAGCGCGATTTTTCACACCCCAGGGCTTCGTAATCGATACGATCGATCATGTACTGGGCTCCGTCAAAATAATATTTCCCCAGGCGGTTCACCGCCGGATCCCGGTAAGGCCAGACCAGTTTCAGTTCAAAAAATTTCAGGACCAGACTCCGCATGGGCTCCATCTTGATTTTTTCCGGACGGGGCGTCGCAAAGAGGCCGTCGCTGACCAGACGGAAATAAGCTTTCACCAGATCGATATCCGTCACACAAAGACCGTAGAGATACCAGTCGTCGATGACGGCGATCAGCGTCCGCTTTTCTTCACTCGACAGATAATGATAGCTTGGACAGAAATGCCCGTCGCAGAGTTCCTGACCATAGAAGGAAACGCCCCGAAGGTCCCTGCCCTGATTCTGCAGGGGATGAAGCAGACACCCGACCCGCTTTTCCGCGGGATCGAGAAATCCAAGGTATTCGCAGCAATAGATGACCTCATAGCGCCGCGTCTGATCCTCAGTCCCCCGAATCAGATTTGAGAAATGTTCCAGATTTTCGGAATCTTTCACGATTTCATGAAAAAGCGCCGTCCTCCATCGCAACCGGCGGACCAGCGCTTCCCGGCCGCTGTCGGCATAATTGTACAGTCCGCAGCAGGCGCCGCAGGATTTGCAGAGATCCGGTTGACACAGATGTATGAAAGAACAATCGGATTTTGCTTTTTCGGTTTGCATAATGAAGGGGACTATATGAGGAATGAATTTGCAGGTCAAGCATAAAGATGCTAAGAATATGCTCTTCAAATTAAGGATAAAGGACAGAAAGAAACATGAAACGACTGATCGAAGAAATTGCGCTCCCTAACGGGCTGACAATAAATATCTGGGACGCCTCGCGGGTGATTGCCGCTGATACCACAAGTGTTGTCCTGATTGTGACGATCCGGATGGAACTCAAACCGGACTATTTTCCGGCAGCGGATCATTACAAACTGACGACATCCGTTTTCGGTACGGAAATGCTTTATGAATACAGGAAGGAACGCACCTTCGTCAAAAACGATGAAGTGGAACCTGTATTTCAGGAATTGCTCGAAACCTTCAAGACCGATGCGCTGCCCTACCTCTGCCGTGAAAACTTTCCGCAGCAGTTTGCCCGTTCAAAACACCGGGAGATAATCAGCAACCCCTATCAATACCGGCAGTACCTTGAAAAGGCTGTTTGAAGGAAGATTGAGGGATTTTTATGAGTCTGGACAATCTCCTTGCTTCAGTTTCCAAGCCGAGTCGTTATCTCGGTGGAGAAGTGAACTCCATCCGGAAAGATATTGACGCCTGTCCGGTACGTATCGCCCTGGCGTTTCCCGACACCTATGAGGTCGGCATGTCCCACCTTGGAATGCAGATTCTCTATGCGATTCTTAACGGTTATCCTGATGTCGCCGCCGAACGATGTTATGCCCCATGGCCCGACATGGAAACCCTGTTGCGGACCCATCGGCTGCCACTGACCACACTGGAATCCCGCAAGCCTCTGTCTGCCTTCGATCTGGTCGGGTTCTCCCTCCAATATGAATTATCCTACACCAATGTCCTCAATATGCTGGAGCTTGGCGGCATCCCCCTGCGCGCCAGAGACCGCGGAAAAGAGGATCCCCTCGTGATTGCAGGGGGTCCCTGCGCCTTCAATCCCGCTCCGATGACGCCTTTTATCGACGCCTTCGTCATCGGTGAAGGAGAAGAGGTGATCTCGGAGATCGCCGCATCCCTGAGGGAGGCCAAAGCCCGGGGACACGAACGATCCCGGAAACTGGAACAACTCGCAGCCATACCTGGGATTTACGTCCCGGCCCTTTTTTCAGGCAGCCGGATTCGTAAGCGAATCGTCACGGATCTGGATTCCTGGCGCGTTCCTTTGAAACCCGTAGTCCCCCTCATGAAAACCATCCATGACCGCATTACCCTGGAAATCGCCAGAGGATGCACCCGGGGCTGCCGATTCTGTCAGGCCGGCATGGTCTGGCGGCCCGTTCGGGAACGGAATCTCCGCACCCTTGAAAAATCAGCGGAGCAGCAGCTCTGTTCCACCGGCTATGACGAAATCTCCCTGCTGTCTCTAAGCTCGGGCGATTACAGTCGGATCGAGGACCTGCTGATTCGACTCATGGACCGGTATTACAGCCGCCGGATTGCCCTGTCCCTGCCCTCGCTGAGGACAGAAACTCTGACCCGGACCCTGATCGAAAACATTCGCAAGGTGCGCAAGACAAGTTTCACCCTGGCGCCGGAAGCGGGAACCCAGCGGCTTAGGAACGTGATCAATAAAGGCAATACCGAAGAAAACCTCCTTGCCGCCACGGCCCAGGTTTTTGCCGCCGGCTGGAAAGCCGTGAAACTGTATTTCATGATCGGCCTTCCCACTGAAACAGAAACGGATTTGGACGGCATTATCGAACTTGGCCATAAGGTGTCAAGGTATTCAAGGAACCGGGGACAGGTGACCCTGAGCCTGTCTACCTTTGTACCCAAGCCTCATACGCCCTTTCAATGGCACCGGCAGATCGATATGGAAGAAATCGCGGAAAAACAGCTTTATATAAGAAACTCAATATCCAGCCGTAATATCAGCATCAAGTTTCATGATCGCCGGATGAGCCTGCTCGAAGGGCTCTTCTCCCGGGGGAACGAAGCCCTGGGAGAGCTTATTGAAAAAGCATTCCGTCTGGGCTGCCGCTTCGACGGCTGGAGCGATCAGCTTCGATTCGACCTCTGGGAACAGGCGATGGAGGATCTGAACATCTCGACCGATGCCTATCTGCGGGAACGAACCTTTGAGGAAGATCTGCCCTGGGACCCCGTGGATTGTGGAGTCAGCAGAGATTTTCTTGAAAAGGAACTCCTTCGTTCCCTTTCCGGACAACTGACGGAAGACTGCCGGCGCGGAAACTGTCTGCAATGTGGTGTTTGTGATCATCAGGCAATTCGTATAGAAAGAGCGGAAACGGGAAAGGCTGAGCGCGAACAGGCACCCCCTGACCAACAAGAAAGATTGCCGGCAACAGATTCCAAAGTGACCCGTCTCCGCCTGACCTTCCGGAAACATGGGACCGCCAGGTTATTAGCTCATCTGGAAATCACCGAAGCCTTGATTCGAGCCATCAAAAAAAGCGGAGAAACTTTTGTCTTTACGGAGGGCTTCCACCCTCACCCCAAGATCTCCTTTGCCTTTGCCACGGCCGTCGGCATGGAAAGCGACGAAGAATACGCCGATATTCAGCTTCGGAATCTTTCCGCCGAACCGACAGCCCTCATGGGGGCCATCAATGCCGGTCTTCCCGCAGGATTCGAACTGACAAGCATCGCGGAGATTTTCCCCGGAACCCCTTCTCTTTCGAAAATCATCCGGGGCTTCGTCTATGAAATTACCGTTCCGGAATGCATGAGGGCAGAAATTGAATGGCCGCGGGTGGCACGACAAGCGGCGGAATTTCGAACGGCCTCCTCCTTTTCGATGGTCCGGGACACCAGAGACAAGACGGTCATCCGCGACATCAGACCCCTGGTGGAAGATCTCGAACTCTCGCCGGAATCCGGTAAGATCAGCTTCTGCCTGCTGTTGGGAAAAGAAGGAAGCGTCAAGCCGGTCGAAATCCTCACGGAGGTGCTTGACTTCGACAAGGAAGTGGTTACCCTGATGCGCATCAGCAAAGTGAAAACACTGTTCATCTCTTGAACAGTCGAAATCTGCTGACATCGTCAGGAAATTTTTCAAGAGTTCTCACAAAAGGATTGACAAATTCAACAATATTTTTATAATCGGCAGTTCATATTTTAACTTTACAGATAAGAAGGATGCCATGGATATGTATGCGGTGATAAAAACAGGCGGGAAACAACACAGGGTTTCAGAAGGAGATTTGCTGACTGTTGAAAAGCTGGCCGGCAGCAAAGGAGACAGCGTGGTCTTTGATGATGTGCTGATGGTTGCCAAAGAAGGAGAGATCCGGGTGGGAAAGCCTGTCTTGGAGGGCGCTAAAGTTGTCGGTGAAATTGTCGCCCAGGTAAAAGGCCCTAAGATTTATGTTTTCCATATGAAAAAACGTAAGGGATTCCATAAGAAAACTGGGCATCGGCAACAACTGACACGAATGAGAATCAAGGAAATTTCGATTTAAACGGAGGACGTCATGGCACATAAAAAAGGACAGGGAAGTTCCCGAAACGGCAGGGACAGTAATGCCCAGAGACGCGGGGTAAAGGTTTACGGCGGGCAGAGCATCCATGCCGGTTCCATCATCATTCGCCAGTTGGGAACGAAAATTCATCCCGGTAATAATGTGGGCATGGGTAAAGACTATACCCTCTTTTCCCTGATTGACGGCGTGGTCAAATTCGAAAGACTGGACAAGAAGAGAAAGAAGGTCAGTGTTTACGCAACGGCGTGATCATCGGATTCCTGGTGTAGATTTTTTCCTTGCGGAAAACTGCAACGCGATTTCATTTTTTTGAGAGAGACAACAGTCAGGAAAAGGTTACGACTCAATTGCTGCGGAATAGAACACGAAGGCACTGTTTCAGTGCCTTTTTATTTTAGCTGGTACACGCCTGGTTGCCTTAACAGAAAAAACCGCAGCAACTCCGGTTCTATTTCTATATCAGAAAAAAATATTGAGGCTGTTGGCAGCGTCGACACGGGCATACGGTGATGTACAGCGAGGCGCCGGCGCCAATAATACAGAGAGCGCTTTGATTCGGTATGGAAAGATGGCGCTTTCAGATAGGAAAACTTGATTTTCTTCATGAAATTCATCGATGAAGCAAAGATTTATGTAAAGGCCGGCGACGGAGGCCGGGGCTGTGTAAGTTTCCGGCGGGAAAAGTATGTTCCCTTCGGAGGCCCCAACGGCGGTGACGGTGGCAAGGGCGGTGACGTGGTTATCGTGGCCACATCCAGCCACAACACCCTGCTCGATTTGAAATACAAACAGCATCATGTGGCAAAACACGGCGGACATGGCGAAGGAAGCAACAGGACAGGCCGAAGTGCTCCCGATCTGACAATTCCCGTCCCGGTCGGCACACTCGTGATGGATTCCGAATCCGGAGAAATTCTGGCTGACCTTGTCACGGAAGGCCAGGAGTATATCGTTGCTCATGGGGGGATCGGCGGACGCGGCAATGCCCGATTCGCCACGGCGACGAATCAGGCGCCCCGTTATGCCCAGAGCGGAATACCCGGTGAGGAACGCTGGATTCGGCTGGAACTTAAACTGCTTGCGGATGTCGGGATCATCGGGCTTCCCAACGTGGGGAAATCCACCTTTATTTCAAGAGTTTCCGCCGCCCGTCCAAAAATTGCCGATTATCCTTTTACCACGCTGACACCTCACCTCGGCGTCGTCCGTTATGGCGACGATCTAAATACCTTCGTCCTCGCCGACATCCCAGGTCTGATTGAAGGAGCCCATGAGGGGGTCGGCATGGGAATCCAGTTCCTGCGACACATTGAAAGAACCGCCCTGCTGCTCCACATTATCGACATCTCGAGAGACGAGACCAGCACCGGCTGGCACGATTTTGAAGTGATCAATTCGGAACTGGCCTCATACAGTCCCGAGCTGATTCTCAAACCCCAGATCGTGGCCGTCAACAAGACCGACCTGCCCATAACCAGGGAGAAGCTGAAGGATACGCTTCGGATCTTTGCGGAAAAGGGCATCGTGCTTTACCCATTCTCCGCCGCAACAGGCGAGGGTATCCCGGCCCTGCTGTATAAAATTGGAGAAGCCCTGAAAAATATCCGATACAGGCAGACTGAACATGAATGAAAATCGAGAACAAGTCCTGAAAAATGTAAAGAGAGTTCTGATAAAGATCGGCAGCGCCGTCCTTACAGGCGACAACGGCCTCGACCTGGAAAGGATCCAGCACCTGGTGGACCAGATGGCCGCCCTGACACACAGGGGCTATCAAGTCGTCATGGTCACCTCGGGCGCCATCGCCTCGGGGAAACACCGCCTCGGCATTACCACCGCTTTGAAGAGCATTCCCCAGAAGCAGGCCGCGGCAGCCATAGGGCAGGGACGCCTGATGCGCATTTATTCCAATTCCTTCGGGAAACACGGCCTCTATGTCGGACAGATTCTTCTCACCATGAGCGATCTGACGGATCGAAGGCGTTTCCTCAATATCCGCAATACCCTTTCCACCCTCATGGAATGGGGCATCATCGCCATTATCAACGAAAACGACACCGTGGCCATCGATGAGATCAAATTCGGCGATAACGACAATCTGGCCGCCATGATCGCCAATATCATCGAAGCCCATCTGGTCATCAATTTAACCAGCACACCGGGACTCTATGATCGGAATCCCGCTTCATCCAGGAATGCCAGACTGATTCCCCTTGTCCGGGAAATCACGGAAGATATTGAAGCAGCCGCGTCGGAGGAAGGGACCTCCGTCGGAACGGGAGGGATGAAAAGCAAGGTCATGGCGGCCAAAAAGGTAACCGCCTTCGGCATCCCTTACATTATTGCTCCCGGAAAGCAGAAGGACGTTCTGCTGGATATCTTTGATGGAAACGAGCTGGGCACCCTTTTCCTCCCCATGAGAGAGCATCTCAGCAGCCGCAAATACTGGATTGCCTTTACCCTCAGATCTCGAGGGGTTCTGAGCATTGACGCCGGCGCCCGAACCGCGATTCTGGAAGAGGGAAAAAGCCTGCTGCCCTCAGGAATTGTCGGTGTGGAAGGTGATTTCATCGTGGGAGACCCGGTCACGTGCGTCGATCGGGACGGCGTTCCCCTGGCCAAGGGGCTGGTTAATTACAGCGCTCCCGATATCCGGAAGATCATGGGACTCAAGACGTCCCGGATCGAACAGGTGCTGGGACACAAGGACTATGACGAAATCATTCACCGCGACAACCTGGCCGTGATCCGTCGCAGTCGCAGACACAGAGAAGCAGGCTGACCGGGAACTCCCTCAGGGTTCTGATTCTCATCTCACATCAAAGGTCTCTCCCCGCCACCGACTCTGTACCGGTCGTCCTGTGTGCGTCCGCATCGTTTCTGCCCGCCGGCCTGGCAACCTCTCTGATCTCTTATTCAAATCGATCCTCTGTACCGGGCTGAACGGCGGATTTGGAACATCCATTTAACCCTGATGGTTCTTTTTTTGTTCGATTCGTGTAAGTGACAAGCGCGGTGAAAATCGCAATCGTCAAAATTCCCCCGATCACAACCGGCGCCGTCAGCAGATGTTTCGGCATCGACTGCCAGAGCCCGACCAAGCCGAAAAGGATGAAGAGCAGGGCGGCAAACCATTTGATCGCCCGCTCGGGAATCTTCTTTCCCAGGACAATGCCGATCCCGATTCCGAGGGCATCCGCCGCGAGCATCCCGATATTGGTCCCCAGCCAGACAGGGAAAACCGTTTGATATTTGGCAGCCAGGGCAATGGTGGCAAGCTGGGTTTTATCCCCCATCTCAGCGAGAAAAAAGGCCACGGCCACTGTCCAGAAAGGACTGAAATTGAAACGGCGGTCTTCCCCACTCAACTCGTCTCCCCGAATCGTCCAGAGGCCGAACATGATGAATGATATCGCCGCTGCAATCTGGACATACTGCATGGGAAAGAACATCGTCAGATAATTGCCCAGGAAAACGGCAAGCATATGATTGAGCGCCGTAGCAGCAAACACCCCCCACATGACAACAGAAGCCCGGTAACGAACAGCAAGCGCCATGGCCAGAAGCTGGGTCTTATCCCCCATTTCCGCCAGGACGACAAAGCTCAACGAGGCTAAAAAAGCAGTCATTTTCTGCCACCCTTTTGATTTTACGGCAAAAAAAACGAGACACTTCGGATGACGGAGCAACTCGCACCGAAAGTCTCGCTAATTGGTCGAAACCAACGGCAAGGCCAGACTTTCACCAGTATTTTGACCTTGCACTTGTCAGCTACTCCCCTTCAGGACGAGGGCACTCTAAAACAGAAAAGGGGGGAAAGCAAACATTTTTTGTCAGTATACAAAGAAGAAGATTCGTACGTTCAAGCAAGGTTCTCTTCATGGAATATCTGCAATATCATCTATTCATCTATCCTGTTGATGGTTCAACCGATCGTTGATCGTTGTGAAGGAACGCATGAATTTTTTCTCCCAGATCCTTTCCGATTCCCTCCACCTGAGTCAACTCCTCGACAGTTGCCTCTCGTATCCGGGCAAGATCTCCGAAACTCAGGAGAAGGGCCTTTTTACGAACTTCTCCCACACCCGGTATGTCGTCCAGAAGAGACATGAAATCGCTTCGGGTCTTCAGACTTCGATGATAGGAAACGGCAAAACGGTGCGCCTCATCCCGAATGCGTTGAAGCAGGAAAAGCACCGCAGGCCAGCGGCTCAGGTACAGGGCTTCCTTTTTATGGGGGAGGTAAACGCGGTCTTCACTTTTGTTGACTCCCCCCTGCACGGTAACTCCGTTTACCCTTTCCTTGGCCAGACCGATCACATCCTGTCCCGAAATCGACAGATCCTTCAACAGGGAAAACGCCACAGCCAGCTGACCTTTTCCTCCATCCACGACAATGAGGTCAGGCAGGTTTTCCTTACCCTGATACCTCCTCTTCAAAGCCTCATACATCATGGCATAATCGTCTGCTCCATGGACCGTCCGGATTCGAAAACGCCGATAACCGGACTTCAAGGGTCTGCCATCTTGAAAGGTCACCATGGAGGCGACAGCCAGCCGTCCACCGATGTTCGAGATGTCAAACGCCTCTATTTTCCTGGGGAAGCGTCTGAGATGAAGTCTTTCCATGAGCAGCCGCAGGGACTCATCAGAATCATCGAGCGACTTGCGCTCCATTTTGAAGCCATGTTCCGCATTCTGTTCCGCAATATGGAGAAGTTCCAGGCCTCGCCCTTTTCGGGGAATCAGAATGGAAAGCCCCTTTCCACGCTTTTCCTCCAGCCATTCCCGTATGACCTGCCGATCCTCGATCGATGCCGGAATAAGAATTTCCTGAGGAATGTCTACAGATTGATCATAATATTGCATGAGCAGCGAAGACAGCATGTCCGCCGTCTCGCCTTCAAATTTCAAAAGGGGAAGGAGCCGGCTTCCCAGAATTTTTCCCTGACGAATCAGAAGAATACAGACCTGAATCAGGTGTCCTTCCCGGTATAAGCCGAAGATATCCTGATCTTTGAACGTCATCGAAACCATACGCTGCCTTTCAAGGGTTTCTTCTATCGCCCTGATCCGATCTCTCAAAAAGGCTGCCTCCTCATAATTCATCTGTTCAGCCGCCATCTTCATCCGCTCCCGAAGTTCACGGAGCAGATTATTTCCCCGTCCTTCAAGAAAGGAAACTCCATCCCGGACCATTTGCAGATAGTCTTCTGAGTTTATTCGACCAACACAGGGAGCAAGACACCGCTTGATCTGATATTCAAGACAGGGCCTCGTGCGTGATTTCAATTCCGCATCGTGGCATGTTCGAAGGGGAAAGATGGATTGAAGAAACTGGAGGGTTTCCCGGGCCGAGGCACTGGAAGGATAGGGTCCGAAGTATTTTGCCCCGTCTTTGCGGGGGCGTCGAACCAGTTGAAACCTGGGGAAGGGTTCGTTGAGATCCGCACGGATGTTGAAATAGGCCTTGTCATCCCGAAAACAGATATTGTAACGGGGATGGTGTTCTTTGATCAGATTGTTCTCAAGAATCAGGGCTTCCTTTTCCGTCTCCGTCAGGATAAACTCGATATCGTGGATTCGGGAAACAAGAAAGGGGATCATGGCGCGGGAATCCGTGCCGCTGAAGTAAGCATGAGTCCGGCTTTTGAGATTCTTTGCCTTCCCCACATAGAGGATCTTGCCGGCGGCATCCTTCATGAGATAAACACCGGGCGTCCGTGGCGCTATGTCTATACGACCTTCCAGTTGTCGCCGGTTCATAAAAGTTCAGACGGTGTTCCTGATCGTTTCAGGTTTTGATGCAGGATGCAAACATCCACATGCTGCCGTAGGAGGGGATCAGCTTTTTGTCCATCTTTACGGAAGAGAAATGCCGGTTCAGCAATTTTTCTACAAGCGCTGTCGTTTTTTGATCATATTCCGAAGCACACTGCAGGGAAACAACTCCCTGGCTTTTCAAATCTTCCTTCATTTTCATAAAGAGCTGGTTCAGGTAGTCCTCACGATCCATCACGATAAAGGACTCCGGATGCATGGTCAAGTCATAGATCATTGCATCGAACTGATGGCTCCCGTCCAGGTATTCGAACACATCGGCAAGAACAATGTTTACCCTTTCGTCTTCGAAGGCAGAATGACAGATGCTTTCGAGGTAGGTCCTTGCCACCCGAATGACTTCTTCATCGATATCAATGACAGAAACACTGCCGGGATTCAATTTCAACAGTTCATAAAGAACACCGCCATCCCCGCCGCCTAAAATCGCCACAGACGAAAGATCATTCAGTTTTCCACGCACAGGACTTACCATCGCCTCGTTATAGAGCCAGGCATCCCGTTCAGCAATCTGCAGATCATTATCCAGAAACAGCATCCGGCCGAAATCCTGATTCTCTATGACCTTGATATCCTGATACCTGGATAACCCGGAAAAGAGTTCCCGATCAACGCGATACCGGACATCAAAACCGGTGGCGCTGTTATCATCGGTAATCCAGTTGGTCCGGGACACCTCGAGGGGATTTCCCCGGGATACCTCCACAACCCGTGTGGTTGCCGGCATCAGTTTCTCTTCCAGATAATGCAGAAGATGCTGTGACTTCTCGTTACCCCGGGAACAGGTAAAAATATCCACCGAGGCGTGATGGGCTTCCGGATAGGTATGGATTGCAATGTGGGATTCACTGATGACGGCAATAGAGGTAATGCCGATGGGATCATAGCAATGGCTGTTCAAGCTGACCAGGCCGAGACCGCAGGCTTCAATCCCTCCCGCCAGGATTCTTTCAAGCGCGTCGGAATCATTCAATATGTGTGCAGAACAACGAAAAAATTCTGCAAGGATTTGGTTTCCCGTGGGCTTCATGGCCGCCCCTTCATTTCTTAACGGATTCCCACGCCACATTCGTGACACGGAAGTCTATATGAAAATATTATCAAGAAATTCAAATATTTAACTAATAAGATCTCACAGACAGTGATTCTTATATAAAAATGAGGATGTTCTGTCAATAAAAAACGGGAAGAAGAGGAACAGATTCAGAAATGGAAAGGAACGATCAATGGAAAGCTGGAAACATTTTAGGTTATCAAAGAAAATTAAGAGACTTTATTAAAGACAAACAGGTTTTCGCATTCAGAATCAGGCAAGTTATTGATAAAAAGAGACCTGTGACGCTTCTGTGTTACCAAGATATGGGTTGCAGCCATTTGTTTTTGTCTCCGTCATAGAACCACTTATCCGGAAATCCACGGCGTTTGACAAAAGTGGGATTTCGGGCCCAGAGCATCAGAGCCTCATAGGCTGTCTGTATCTTTCTGAATATGAATGCATCTCCTCCCAGATCGGGATGGTGAATTTTTACCTGCTGACGGTAGGCATTTCGAATCACCCGACATGGGTCTCCATGGTTGAGTTCTCCATGATCAAGTTTGAGATGCTGAAGCGATTTTTTCTGAATGGCAGGCATCCGCACTTCATAGGGCTTTACACAAAGCATCGAACCGTTGTTCCTTACAGCCCGATCAAGCAGAAACCTTGATGCCAGATACCTTTTATTGGTCCGCCGCTGTTCCGCCCACCAGATCTCACCCATATGATCGGCCATTCGACTGAAATCATCAGCGGGTTTTTTACCCAGAACGCGTGGAAAGGAAAAACTGTAGATCTCCCTGGAACTGTAAGGGATCATATCCATCATGATCGCCAGATCCGAAAAATAAAAAGTGGCGTAACGGGTATTCAACGCCTGGATCAAGCCGGTTCTCAGATCCAGTTTGTTGCGCAACCTCTGGCGGCAGCCGACGGAACAATATTTCCTCTTGCCACCGTCTATCGGTTCTCCGCATGAAAGACAGAGGTTCTTTCTTTTCTCTCTAATTGGGACCAAGCTATGCACGTTACTTGACAATCTGCTACTATTTCTTCTTTTGCTTCTTATCACATTGAAAATACTTTTTCCTGCTGGATTTTTCCGCCGATGCGCGACGTTTCACGGCCATCCTGCTGAAAGGAATTTCTGTCCCTCTTTATCTGTGCCTTTGATATCTCCCCATGAGTTGGGCTTCTGCAAGAACATGCCCCTTCATTGCCTTCAACAATTGCTCTTTGGTCGCTCCCGGTGCAAGATTCAGCATCGTGTCCAGCGCATACAGCTTGAAATAATACCGATGAGTGCCGCTGGGTGGACAGGGTCCGCCGTAACCGATTTTCGGCCAGTCGTTCTTACCCTGTCGAATACCGCTTTCAAGTTCGGCCTCCGGTCGGACATTCTCATCAAGTTTTTTCACACTGGGCGGAATATCATAAACAACCCAGTGAACCCAGGTCCCCCGAGGCGCATCCGGATCGTCACAAATCAAAGCGAAACTTTTCGTGCCGTCAGGCACGTTGTCCCATTCCAGGGATGGAGAAATATCCCGCCCATCGCATGTGTATTTCAAGGGAATCATCTCCCTCTCTTTAAAAGCGGAACTCGTGATTTTCATTGTTCTGCCTCCTTTCGGTACTGATAAGGCATTACCTGAGAATCCAAGACAAAGTAAAAGAATCAACCCGGCAATAATCCATCCGCACTGTTTTTTCATAGGCCGTGACCTCCTTCTCGTCACGTTCAGTGGACGAAAAAAAGAAGAAATCTTGCGCACCTTCCTTCGTTGAAATGGTATGGTAACGATACGCAGGCAAAAGGCGGTTGTCAAACATTTTCCTTATCCTAAAATCACAAAAGGCAGATTATATTTATCGATTGGTTGTTTATCAAAATTTTCCGGTTCTCTCTACATTGCCCAGAGTGAAAGGCGTTCTTGTTTTTCCGGGATCAGATTAAAAATAAACAGGAAATAAAACCGGTCTGACCGAGGAAACAACAATAAAGCAGGGGCAGGTCATATTGTATGATAACCTGCCCCTGCATGTTGCCTTATCTATCTTGCTTGCGAATAATTACTTCACCAAGGGTTTGGGTACATAATAAATCGACTTGCCGTATGCGGTATTGCAAACCGTTGCCCCCGCCAGGTAAATTCCGATCCATCCGCAGAAAATCAACATATACCCGACCATCGGCTTCCAGGTTGCCGGATCGGCATACCATCCCGTGTCCATGCCGACAATAAGCCAGAGGCAGATGTCAACCAGGATAACCAGCAAAAAAAGCAGGGAAGTTGATTTGGCATAGGCTGGGGTTACCGCTGTCAGGAATGCGGCGCCTGCCATCCAGCACCATCCCTCCACATAGGGATCGGGTTTCGGGAACCAGGTGATCACCGCTGCTGCCGAAGCCGCTGCTGCCTCTTTCGGAATAAAAGCACCCGCTCCGACCAGCAAAAGGAACTTGGACATCAAACTTAATGCTGCAGCGAACATGAAGAAGGCACAAAAAAACAAAAAGACGTTGCCGCCGGTCAAATTTTTATCTTTCAATTCCATGATGGCGACTACAATCTGCACAATACCGCCACCGACAAGCCAGGCAGCAAGGATAGGATACCCGCCCGGCTTTACCAGCCCCAAGAAAATGGCACCAAAACCAAAGCACGCGACAGCTAATGCAGCCAACCCGGCAGGTCCGGGAGAAGCAAAAGTATGTTCCTGCGACATAAAGTATTCCTCCTTTTTTTGTTCCTCTCAACACTTATCAAAGACTTCAGTAAAGATCCCCATAATCGGCCATTTATTATAGAGTTTCCCGGTTTTCTCCCCGGGAAACTCTATCAATGTTTTCAAAAGGATGCTTTCTAATCCAGGTCGGGGAAATCTTTCTTGGCCCTATCCTTGATGACAAAATGCATTTTCTTTCCTGATGGATTGAAGGGCAGTTCCTTGAAGTCAACGAACTTGTAATACTTCGGTCGCTGATACCTTGCCAGCCTCGGGTGATTCTTGCAGAATTCCACAAAGTCTTCTTCTTTGAGATTGGGATCTTTCAGGGCGATATAGGCAACGATCGCCTCACCCCACCTCTTGCTCGGGGCACCCGTTACGAAGACGTCGATGACGCCGGGATGGTCCTTGATCGCCTCCTCAACCACGACGGGATGAACATTTTCCGCACCCGTGATGATCATGTCATCCGTACGGCCGCGGATGGAGATATAACCGTCTGCGTCCCAGACCGCCGTATCGCCCGGAAGCTGCCAGCCCGGATAGGGGAATCCCTTCTCGGTATCCTGGGGTCTGTTCAGATATCCATAACAGCCATGCATGGTTCTGAGAGCGATTTCGCCTTCCGTCACACCATCCCTCGGGACGAGGTCTTCAGGATTGTTCGGATTGCCGCGACGCCCAAGATCAAGGCGGACGAGTACGATCATGTCTTCCGTAATCGGCAGGCCGATGGTTCCCGCCTTTTCCGGCAACTCCCAGGGTTTCAGCATGGTGACCCAATGCTGATCCGCCGTTCCATAACCGTTGTAAACGCCGGGACACAGGATTTTCATGACTCTCAGACAGGAATCCTTATCGAGGGGTGCGCCCATGGAGCACAGGGCACGCAGACTGCTGACATCGCGAGCTTTCTCTTCCTGCGTATGACACATTCTCTCATAGATGACAGGGGCGCTGACCATGTGGGTAACCTTGTATTTTTCGATGTAATCCAATGCCAGATTCTCGTCAAAGGATCTCATGATGACAACGGCTCCCCCTTGATGGAGTACGGGCAGAACCCCCGTTGTATTTCCCCCTCTGTGAAAGAGCGGGTTTGTGGCAAGACTGACGCAGTGTTCGTCAACCTTGTGCAGGTGACCATTCATCATGCAGTCGAAGAAGATGGTCGCATGACTCACGAAAAATCCCTTGGGCAGGCCTGTCGTCCCGGACGTGTAGATAAGCATGCACGGATCCCACATCTCGACGTCCTTCTCCGTCGGCGGCGCAGTCTTTGGTTTGCCTTCGATAAATTTCGCATAACTCACATGGCCGGGGGGAACTTCACCCTCACCTATCATGACGCAGACCTTCGGCTTGAACTTGCACATTTCAACGGCTTTCACCGCCATATCCTTGAGGGAAGAGTCATAGACGAAAACGGCCGTTTCGCTGTCATCCATCAGCTTAGAAACCTGCCCCTCGGGAAGCATGAAATTCTGCATTGCATTTACGCACCTGGCCTTCGCACATCCCATGTACAGAGTAAACCACTCGGAACAATTGAATACATCACTCATGACGGTATCATAAGTGGTGCACCCTACTTCAAGAAGGGCATGCGCGAACTGGTTGGCTTCTTCATCCCACTGCCTGTAGGTCAGCGATTTCTTCATCAAAGGATCAATGATCGCAACTTTATCCGGCCATTTCTGCAACATACGATAAAGCTGCCTTGTAACGGTATGCTCTGTCTGCCAGACAGATTTCAAAACTGTATAATCTACCGCTTTACCCATTTGTATTCCTCCTTTTTTTAAGAATAACAATGAAAACGATTAAGATTTTCATTATCGATTCAAGTGACTTAGTCTGGACCCTGCGCACTCACCTCCTTGCATTTCAAATGATAAAACATTGTGTTTGAGATCTGTATAAGACAATGTATTCTCATGTTAACGGTTTCGGCATATGATATTCGTCAAATTATCGGGATTTCAACCTTCAACAAATGCTATGCACACTGATCCATTCATGCTTTGTGCCAGATTTTCTGATACTCAGCCGTCATGGCCATAAGCACTTATTCCGTTAATTATTCAAGATACATACAATTAGCCGACTATAAGCTTAATACCCTATAGTGTCGACGATTGAATACAATTATATCCCAATCAAGCATATAAACAGAAGTATCCAAAGAGATACATGTTGCCATATAAATACAATCAACTCAAAACTTGTGCGTCACAAGCAATAATATGATCGCCCGAAGCATCAATTTTTCCAGGCATTCATCCAGTTCGAACATTCATTTGTTTTAGTGGTGACAAGCCCGAGATTGCTTGGGTGTTAACAATTTCTGTACGAAATTATCACAGGCCGACTCTCTATAAAGTGGACGAAAGTGGAAGCATAGATAACCGTGCATTGTAGGAAAGGAGGATGAAAATAAAAACAGGGACCGGAATTTCTTCCTAAGTCCCTGTTTTTATTATTGGCGTCCCCACGCGGAGTCGAACCGCGGTTACAGGCGTGAAAGGCCCGTGTCCTAGGCCTCTAGACGATGGGGACAAATCGTATTTCTGCATCTTCTGCGCAAATGACATTTCTCATATGCGAATTTGGCCTTATACCCTGATCCAGATGAATATGTCAAGCTTCAATTATAGGCTTATTGCATTTTCTTCGCCGAAAACGCTCATGCAATCACCCCTCCCATTCAAAAACAACGGGTTCGCGCAGAATGGCATCCCGCGCCCGTGCGGCCAGGTGGGCCATTTCAGGGTGTGTATCCCGGAGTGAAACAATCTGTCGCAGATTATCCGCGACTCGAAGAACCAGCATGGATAGTTCACCATCAGCTATGCCGGTTCTCTTGATGATTTCATCCCAATCTTCCCCTGAAGCCCAGTCATAAACCACCGCGCTTGTCCAGAAATAAAGGGGTTGGACAGGAAAACCGGCGGCCTTCATGCGTTCCGTTAAAGGTCCCAGCATCGTAACAAGACGTGTGAAGGCCCGGCGGAGCTTTCGGGATATAAAACGCTTATCCATCAGGATTTCCTGGTCATGATCATTCACGAAGGGCGCGATCAGAGCGGCCAGCAGTTTTTCATCCGCTGAAGGAAATCCCCCGGCCCGCAGCCCTTCAGCAATCAACAGGGGCTGGTCAAGTCGCAATTTTGAAGCCCAGATGCCGTTTTCAGTCAACCGGTCCTGATCATCCACGAATCCTTCGGCTTTCAGGAATTCAAGATGTCTCAAGAATTCCTTCCACAGATTGAGATTCTGATGTTGATAGGAAGCCAGTGATTTCTCGAAAATATCGCGGATCGTTTCAGGGGTCTGAGACAGCAGAAGATTCAGCACCATGGAAAAATCACTCCGAATTTGACTGAGAATTTCATCGGGAGTCTGAAAAAGACTTTTCCTGATGTGACTCAGATCCATAAAACGCCCCGGAACGGCCAGCATGAAGCCGATGTTATCCAACCCCCTCCGCCCCGCCCTGCCGGTCATCTGGTGGAACTCCGTTCCGCTCATGGGACAGAATTCATGACCGTTGAAGAGATCCGAATTAAAAAGAACAATCGTCCGGGCGGGATAATTTACGCCCGCCGCTACAGTGGAGGTTGCAAAAATGGCCCTCAGGTGGCCCTTTTTCATCATGTTTTCCACGAAAAACTTCCAGGCCGGCAGTTGCCCGCCATGGTGCGAGGCAACTCGATAATCAATGAGGAATGATAGCTGCCGGTGCTGTCGGAGAAAAGGAAAACGACTGAGAAGTTCTTCAAGATCATAATAAAAACGCTCATCCGCACACCTTTCAGCAAGTCCTGCACAGGACTTCAGCGCGGCATCGCACTCCGCGCGCGATTTCAGAAAAAAGATGGCAGGCAGCAGTGCGTATCCCTCCATCAGGTTGATGATCTCCCCAAAGTGCAGGGATGCAAAACTGCCCGACCGACGCGTCTTTCTTGCCACGATGTATTCCGCGACCTTTCCGTACAGTTTCCGATTTTCCATGAGTGGCATAATCCGCCCAGAGGGATGAAGAAAAAGAGGGAAAAGGGGTACGGGCCTCTTCTCTTCCCGGATCACGGTGCAGTTCTTGTTGCGATGGGAAGACAACCAGGCAGCGATTTCGTCTCCGTTTCCGATTGTCGCGGAAAGAAGTAACAGGTTCACCCTTACAGGAAGATAGATCATGATTTCTTCCCAGACCACCCCGCGGTCCCGATCTCCCAGATAATGGGCTTCATCCAGGATCACCAGGTCACAGCGCAGGTTTTCCCCTTCCTTCATCACATCGTAAAGCTGATTCCTCATTATCTCCGTCGTCCCGACGATGATGGGCGCATCCGGATTCTCCTTCGTATCTCCCGTAAGGATTCCCACATGCTGAGCGCCGAAGTTCTGACTGAATTCCACCCATTTGGCATTGCTCAGCGCCTTCAAGGGCGAAGCGTACCAGCACCGCCCTCCGGCTCTGAATACAGAAAGAATCGCCTGTTCCGCGATCCAGGTCTTTCCTGACCCTGTGGGCGCCATAACGAGGCAATCGTTTTTTTTGATCGCTTCCAGGGCTTGAAGCTGAAATTCATCAGGAACAAAACCGCTTTCCGGCGGCTTGCCGATCCGTTTGAAAACGCCTTTCAAAACAGGTTCTATCGCCGGATGCATACGCGCCGAACGAGCGGTACGTCTGCGTCTTTCTCTTCCCTGTTTTGTCCCTGTCTCCCTGTCCGAAGAAAACCGTTTGTTTCCCCATTTTGTTTTTTGCTGATGAGCCGTGTTGCTACTCTCCATTGTATATTCAATTTACCTTTCGGGTCGTCTTGACACCTTTTGCCTTCGTTTAAACTGGACGAGCCCCTTGATTTGTTTAAAATTCAGTACCACGGATCGGCTCCGGGGTAAAGATCAACTTACGGAAATAAATCTCTTTTTTCATTGACAAATCCACCGTTAAGCTCTAAAAATGCCCCGGCGTTCGGGCTTTCAGACAGGTACGGGAATTGACTGTATGGATATAAAGCGGAAAATCTATTGGGGCTGGTACGTCGTCCTCGGCGCTTTTCTTATTCTTGGGATCAACTATGGAGCCCGTTACTGTTTCGGTGTTTTTGTGAAACCGATGTCCCTGGAATATCAGTGGTCCCGTTCGGTAATCTCCCTGGGCGCCTCCCTCATGATCCTGAGTTATGGAATCGGCGGCATCGTCTCCGGCTATCTGCTGGATCGGATGGCGCCGCGATGGATTATAACCATCGGCGCAACGGTTGCAGCCACCGGGCTGATCCTTGCAGGTTTTGTGCAGTCACCCTGGCAGTACTATCTTACCTACGGAGTCCTGTGCGGGTTGGGAACCTCCTGCTTTGGGGTCGTCGCCTGCAGCTCCTCCGTGGGAAAATGGTTCATCAAAAAAAGAGGAGTAGCGATCGGGACGGCGTCGGTAGGAATCGGAGCGGGCACCATGATTCTCTCCCCTCTCCTGGGATATATCGTTCAGGTAAGCTGGCGGCAGGGCTTTATCTTTCTGGGACTCCTCATTTTTATCGGAGTGGTCAGCCTGGCTCAGGGATTGATGAAGAAAACTCATCCCGAGGCCTATGGGCTTTGGCCTGATGGAATTCCGCAAACTCCTCGTGAGCAGCCTCCGGAAATACCCCTTCCCGCCCTGGTTTCATCGGATCCGGAATCAAACCAGACGGGCGTGCCTTCCCTCTCCGATATTTTCAGTGATTCCCGCTTCTGGATCCTTGCCTTGTGTTACAGCCTGGCGATCATGGCGGAAATGGCGGTCTTTGTTCATCAGGTGGCCTACGCGATAGACCTGGGCATCAATAAGATCGCCGCTGCGTCTTCCCTTGGCTTTGTCGGAGTTTCAAGCATTCTGGGCCGCTTCTTCTTTGGCTGGTTGAGCGACCGGATTAAAGATGCAAAATATGCCTCATGCATCGGTTTCATCATGATGCTTATAGGCATGGTCATTCTGATGAATGCGGACAACACGGCATTCCTTTTCGTTTACGCTCTCTTTTTCGGATTCGGGTACGGCTCCATCGCCACGATGATGCCTTTTCTGCTGGCGGATCGCTTCGGGCGTCAGGTTCTGGGAACGACTTATGGCGTGCTGACTTTTTTTTCCGCGGGCATTGGTGGAGGGGCGGGACCGCTGTTATGCGGATACATTTATGACCGGTTCGGCTCTTACGACTATGCCTGGCAATTTTATCTCGCCGTTCTGGTTTTCGTCTCGTTTCTCATTCTGACTCTGAAACCCCGGCATCCGGACTCGAATCACTGACGCCTGTGCCGGTCCGGGAAAGCGCCTCCTCCCGGGAATGCAGCATCCCGTCAAGACGTTCCGAAACTTTTTCGGCAAGATGCTGAAGCAGGCTCGTATCCATACCTGCTGAATAGCGCTCCGGGGAAGCATCCCCCAGATTCAGACTGCCCCGGAATTCTCCATGCAGAGTGAGGGGAACCACGGCAATGGACTTGAGAAAGAACTTCCGGTTTTCAGGAAACAGTTTATAAAACGGACGGAGACTCTCATTGGCCAGCACAGGAGCTGTTTTCCGGGGAAGGATTGTATCGAAAGATCCTTCATCAAGAATTCCCACTCGTTCCCATAGGTATCGCGGCATGGCCAGACTCGTCTGCAGATCATCTTTCTCACGTTTAACGACACTTACCCAGATGTAGGGAATGTCAAACTCGGCTTCCAGCTTCCGGAACAGTGTTTCCAGCAGTTCAGACGGTGTGCGTGCGGAATTCAAAGCCTTCTCGACTTTCAGAAATTTTCTGGCGATTTCTTCATTCTTCTTCAGTGTGTCCATGATCTGCTTCACGTGTTTCGTTATCCCTCCTCTTTCATCTGCAGATTACTTTTTTCAAATAGTGAACTCCGCAACCAGGATTGTATGATCCGATGGTTTCTCGGCCATCCGCGGGTTCATATCGATGTTGCATGAATCGCAGTGCGCGGCCAAGGCGGGGGTGGAAAGAATGTGATCAATCCGCCACCCCAGCTTTCTCTCCACCGATCGGGGAACCCGGTAATCAAAAAAGGTGTAACATTCCACTTCTCCGGGGTGATGCTTGCGGAACAGGTCTTCCAGTCCCCAGGACTTGACCCGGTCAAAGGCATCCCATACCTCGGGGTTGAAACAGACATGCCCGAGAAGACGTTTGGGATCATGGACATCGATCTGTTCCGGCGCGACATTGAGATCACCGCACCAGACGAGGGGGGCATCTGATGACCACTTTTGAACCAGATATTCCCGAAAGCGGGCATACCATTGAAGTTTGTAGGCAAACTGGGGGTTTTCCCGATTGCGGCCCTGAGGAACATAGGTGTTGATCACCGGAACACCGGAATAAACGGCGGCAATCAAGCGATCCTCATCCGCGTCGTCTGCCTCTCCGCCTAATCCATATGTGACGTTTTCCGGTTTTTCCAGAGAAGCGATTGCAACTCCATTGTACTGCTTCATTCCCCGGAAAACGACATGATAGCCTGCAGCCGTGAAAGCGTCAGCGGGAAACCGGGCATCCGCCACTTTCGTTTCCTGCATGCAGAACACATCGGGCCTGTTTTCCTCAAGCCAGGAAAGAATGATATGAAGACGGGAGCGGATGGAATTGACATTGTATGTGGCAATCTTGAATCGAGCCATAGTCTTTGCGGTCACCTCCCTGCTGCCAACAGCCGACGCGGATCAGGGTCCCGGATGATGATGTCGCGAATACCGACAGAGTCGACATGTGCATCCCTCGACCCTTCAACACCCGCCTCTGATCACGGAAGAACACTACGGGGCGACACTTCCCGCCAGTTTGACAAGCACCCTGGCGATCTTCTCGGGCGGCAGAACGTAAGAAGCGGCGTTCATCCCGATGGCTTCGCCCGGCATGCCGTAGACGACGGAAGTCTCCTTGTTCTGCGCGATGGTAATCATCCCGCAGTCTTTCATGACCTTGAGCTCATAAGCCCCGTCTTTTCCCATCCCGGTCAAAAGAACGCCCACGGCATTTTCTCCGTAAGCCCGGTAGACGGAACGAAAAAGATAGGACACGGATGGACACAGGCCATTCTCCGGCTCGCCTTTGGTCAGTATGATCTTTCCCAGCGCATTCACTCCCATATGCAGGCCGTCTGGGGCGACGTAAGCGTGACCAGGCCGTATTTCCTCTCCATGAACAGCAACGGAAACAGGATAATTCGCCGCCCGGGAAAGCCAATCCACAAATCCGGGAATAAATCCCTGGGTCATGTGCTGCACGATGAGGATTGGAATTGTAAAGTTATCAGGCAAGTCCGACAAGATCTGTTTCAAAACCGTCGGACCTCCGGTGGAGGCGCCCATGGCCACAACCTCAAAACGTTTGGTTATTTTCCCGATATCCGGTTCGCCAGAAGCTGGAGGAGCCGGTTCGATTCTGGGACTCCGCGACCAGCGTCGAATCACCTTGACTTCAGACATGGCCTTGACTGCCCGAATCAGATCCCTCGCCCGGATATCATAATCCCTGGCAGCAATGGAGGGCTTTTCCAGTACGGCCAGCGCTCCGGCCTCCAGGGCTCGGAAAGTCTTTTCCACTTCAGTGCTGACCCATGCCGCACTGACGATGATGATCGGGGTGGGGATTTCCTCCATAATCCTGCGGGTGGTCTCGAATCCATCCATTCGTGGAAGGTTGACATCCATGGTAATCAGATCGGGACGCAGCCGTACTACCTCCTTGAGCGCTTCCTCTCCGCTCTCCGCAACCCCGACGACTCGAATCTGAGGATCGGAATGCAGGATGTGACTGAGCAGTTCCCGAACTACGGGAGAATCCTCTACAATTAAGACTTTGATCATCTTATCTGCGTCGTTTGAAGACATTGTAATCCCCTGATTCAGGCAACCCTTTTAATGACATCAAGCAGATTGCTCTGATCGAAACTGCTCTTGACAATGTAGGCGTTGGCACCTACATCGATTCCCCGTTCCCGGTCTTCCCGTGACTCCAGAGCGGTCACCAGAACCACAGGAAGGTCCGCCAGCTTCTTATCCGCGCGGATCCGGGCTGTCAGATCGAATCCGTTCATTCTCGGCATTTCCACATCAGACACAACAAGGTCGAATTTATCCGTCCGCAAAACCGTCATGGCATCAATTCCGTCGACTGCCGTTTTTACCCGATAACCGGCAAATTCAAGAATATTTCTTATCAGAGTCCGGGAGGTAATGGAATCTTCAACAACAAGAATCGACAATCGTTCGGACTCGGCGGGAACCTCTTTTCCAGGCGCCATTCCTGTGGGCATTGCCGTTTCCGAATATCGGACGGCGGACTTGATCAGATCAGTAACATTCAGCACCGGAACGACCTCCCCTGTCCCCATCACGGTCGCCCCGGCAATATTTCTGACCCGGACAAGCTGCCCTCCCAGGATTTTTAGGACAAATTCCTGTTCACCCAGGATTCGGTCGAGACTGAAAGCAAGGCGCGTTCCTGCCGCACTGAGAATCGCAATTTCCACATGACTTTTCTGTACCTCCGTTTGTGCTCCCTGCGAAATTCCCAGAATCGAACCCAGGGGAACGAGAGACAGGGTTTCTTCATATAAACGAACGGTTTCCCTGTTTTCAACAGTTCTGATGTCCGAAGGGCGGACTCGCGCAACCCGTTCCACATTTCCCGTAGGCACGACAAAATGCCGGTTGCCGACTTCAACCAGTATCCCCCGGAACGTCGCCAGAATCAGCGGCAATGCAATCCGCAGGGTCATCCCCCTGTCCGGTTCGGTTTCCACGGAGATGGAACCTCCGAGTTTTTCAATCTTTTCCGATACAATGGCGAGTCCCAGCCCCCGGCCGGAAAGGTCCGTAATGATGGGAGCGGTAGTCAGACCGGAACGAAATATCAGAAAAAGCTCTTCCTCCTCATTCAATCGTTCGGCTTCCTCGCGGGACAGCAACCCGTTCCTCATGGCCGCTTCCCGAACATCCGCCCTCCGGATGCCGGCCCCGTCGTCCTCCAGGAGAATTTCTACCTTGCCACTGTCTTTCTGTTGAATGCGGAGCCGAATTCGACCCTGAGCCGATTTTCCCTTCTGCAGCCGTTCACCGGGCATTTCGATCCCGTGATCAATGGCATTCCTCAGAAGATGCATCAGAGGATCCTTTATTTCCTCCAGAATCCGCCGGTCGATTTCAATGCCGCCGCCTTCAATCAGGAAATCGACTTCCTTGCCGCTGTCCCGCGCTAATCGTCGAACGACATGAGGATACATATCCAGAAGCGACGAGAAGGGCAGAAAAAGCGTCAGCTTCATCTCCTCAAGAAGATTGTCGATCATTCCGCCAAATTCGTAATTGTTCTGCTGAATGGCGCGCGTCACGGACTGAAGGGAATGCTCAATCGATTGCAGGCGCAGTCCGTCCCCTTCAAGAATGTCATTGAGTTTGAGGAAAGCCTGCTGAGCCCTTTCAGTACCGCTTTCCCCTTCCTTTTGGAGAAGCTGTTGAATTTTCCTGATCTCCGCCTGCGTTCTGGTCCATGCCAGCTTCATATCGACAAGATTCAATCCCAGTTCCCGCAGTTCGTTATGCCTTTCCCGGATATTCCCTTTGGAAACGAACAGTTCCTCTGTCTGCCGAAACAGGCGGTTGAGCTTCTCTGTCGAAATTCTGACCGTATCGACCGTCTGCGTTCCCTCCTCGGGAGAAGCTGCCGTTACTGATACGATCTGCACCGGTTCCATACTTTCCACGCCCGGCATGTCCTGTTTCGCCTCCGGAATCTTCGCTTCCCGAGATCCTTCAACTTTTATTAACGCACCCTTTTCCTCCCCTTCAAACTGACCGGAAATGGCTTTTTCCAGTTTCGAAATCATCCCGGAAATGCGCGTCTGTTCCAGGGGCCGGAAATCCGGTGAGTCCGGGGCAAGCAGAAGTTCCAGCATGTCCATGGCCTCGTAAAGGACATCGTATAAAGCCGGGACAGGATGCAACGCTCCATTTTTCAGGGCGGCAAAGGCACTTTCCAAAGCCTGGCAGAGCATCTCAATATCTTCACGGTTGACTGCCCGGGCGGCTCCTTTCAGACTATGAACCTCCCGGAAAACAGACTCCATAATTTCCGGGTGTCTCTCCGCATCCTGTCGCCATTCCAGATCCGCCAGTCCGGCAAGAATCGTTTTCAAATGATCGGCGGCTTCAACACGAAAGGTGGCCATCAATTTTTTCAAAAAGGCTTCCTGTTTGCTGACCATTAAACCATCACCCGGTTTTTTAGAGCCTGTATCGATCAATAAGCTGCTTGAGCTGCTGTCCCAGATCATGGAGGTTCTGAGCCGCGGTCTCCACCTGCTTAGCCCCGGCAACATTCTGTGAGCTGGCCTGACTGATGTTTGTGATCGCCAGTACAACCTGGTCCATCCCCACAAGCTGCTGCTGGCTGGACGCGGTAATCTGGGTCGCCGCCTGAGCCGACTCTTCAATCGTATCCGAAAGACGACGGAAGGAATTTCCCGCCTCGGAGGTCTGCCTCACCCCCGCCTCCACGGCCTTGATCTCCTGCTCCGTGGACATCACGGCCTCGCCGACGGCCTTCTGGACTTCATTCAGGATGGTCCTGACCTGCGATGTCGCCTGCTTGGACTGCTCCGCCAGGTTCCTCACTTCCTGAGCGACCACGGCAAACCCCTTCCCCTGATCACCGGCCTTGGCCGCCTCGATGGCCGCATTGACCGCCAGCAGATTGGACTGGTCCGCGATATCGTTAACGGTGGCAATGATTTCTCCGATAGCCTGACTGCGCTCACTCAATTTCACAATGCTTTCAGAAATGGAATCGGTCTGAGTCCGGATGAAATTCATTCCTTCCACGGCCAGATCGATGGCCTTGCGGCCCTGCTGAGAGACCTCCGTGGCCTTCTGTGCGCTGTCAAAGACATGCGTTGCCTTTTGGGTCGACAGATGAGCGGTTTGTTTGACCTCCTCAACGGTCGACGTGGTTTCGCTGACCGCCGAAGCCGTCTGACTGGCTGCAGAGGCCAGTTCCGTCGTCGATGCGGAAATCTGTGTGGCCGAAGAGGCAATGACATTGACCGCCTCCCGGATGCTCTGCATCTCGGCACGCAGGGCGCTGATCATGGCGGCGAAGGCCTTGCCCATGACATCCCGGTCAGAAGGGGTCTTCATCTCAACCGTGAGGTTCCCGGCGGCTATCTGCTGAAGCACCCCGGCCTTCTCCTGCAGGGACTGCGTCATCTTCATGAAGGCCCGCGCCAGCATACCGATTTCATCCTGGCGGTTCTCATCTGAAATCTGCACACTGAGATCGCCTTCGGCTATCTGCTCCGCCGCGGAAACCACCTTCTCCAGCGGCCGGGTCAGGCTGCGGGAAAAGAAATAGAAAAAGGCTGCAGCCAGAAGCAGGGAGATGAAACCGATAACGGCAATGAGATTCCCGGTGAAGACGGCGGGCTTCAGCAGCTCCCTACGAGAGATCGTTGTAAATGCCGTCCAGCCCGTGGTTTTTATGTTGGAAAAAGCAGCCACCTTTTTCTCTCCTTCGAATTCATAATTCGCCACGCCTCCCCCCTGCAGAGCAGCTTTCTCCGAAACACGTTCCATGCCTTTGAGCTTTTTGTAATTAAGCTTCAGGATGCTTTCCTTGTCGGGATGTGCCAGCACCGTACCCTCCTCATTTACAAGCAGGGAATACCCCGTCTGCCCGATCTTGATCTCATTAACCATATCGATCAGGTAGCCTACATTAATTGCGCAACCTACTACCCCGATGATTTTATTAGTTCTCCCCGAAAATATCGGGCAGGCGGTCATAGAAATCAGTTGGCCCGTCGCTTTGGACCTGAACACATCGCTGAAATTACAGTTCCCCTGCATCGCCTTCTTGAAATAATCCCGATCCGAGGCATCAATCCCGTGATCCTTGCCCTGAACAGCATCTGCGTAAACAATACCGTCCCGTCCGAACAGAACGATGGTTTCATATCGATTTCCAGCGGCTTCACGAATCCTGACGAGTTCTCGCTCCACAAGGGCGATTTCACTCCTGCTCTCTTCTCTGCCAACCTCCGCAACCTTCTCCGCGGCAGCCTTTACACTGTTGGAAAAGGAAATCGCCTGGGAAAGACGCAGTTCCTCCGACAGCCCCAGATCGATCGTACTGGCCAGACTGTTAGAAACATTTGTCATTTCTTCATAGGCAATGGATGAGATACTGTCCATCGACTTGTAAACCGACGCAATTCCAATCACAACCAAAGGAGCCAGAACAACCAGGAGGCCGCCTGTCAACAGTTTTGTGCCCAGTTTCATATTCATTAGTCTCGTCTACTACTCCTTTCCCTTTATTCCATGAGAACCTTATCCCTCGTCATTGACAAGTATCCGATCATCGGAGAGGATTTTTTCCACACGCAGAACAATCGTTCCCTCATCGGTCACCCCGGCAAGGTATTTTTCGCGAATGCCGGTCAGAGTCGGCAGGGATGGCTGCATTCGTTCTTGAGCGAGTGCCTGAATTCCCAGAAGGACATCGGCGACAATACCCACCTCCAGTTCCCGATAACGGACAATGATCAATTTATGGAGATCAGTCAATCCGCTCTCAGGCAGATCAAAAAATTTCTTGATATCCATGACGGTAAGAATCCGTCCTCGAACATTTACAATCCCCAGGATGAAGGAGGGCAAACCCGGAAAAGACGTCAATTCCCGAAGCGGCATCGTCTCAACGACAAAACGGGCTTCAATGGCGTACCGCTCCCCTGCCAGCATAAAGGACAGAACCTCCATGAAAAAGGATGATTCTCTCGAAGTTTCCGGCTTTTTTGCCAACATCTCCGCACGTTCCTTCAGAATCCGTTCTTTCTCTTCCTCTCCGGGTACCCACAAGGCATCTGTGGGATTTCTGAATTCAGCCAAACTGTTTTTTCCTCGCATCAACGAAATTTATGCCCCCGGGGCGTTTGATCTCCCCAGATCCGCCATTAAAATAATATCTTTTAATCTTCCTGCCGTTACCCCATCGGATTCCGGCAGAATTTCCTCCGGCTGATAGTTTTGCAGCAACAGGAGGGCGTGTTCAAAGTGCTTTGACGAAAGGGTTTTCCGGCCTTCCTCCCGGACGAGATTGCCCAGAGTAAAATGAGCCAGGACAAAATCAGGGTCCAGGTAAAGGGCATGATGCAGTGACTGTTCCGCATCGCCGAAACGTCGCTGTTCAATAAAAATAACCGCCAGCAGGTAATGGCATCCCGCGTCAAGTTTATTGTTTGAAATGGCCTTTTCACACCACTCCTGCGCTTCGGGAAGACGCCCCTGATCCGCATGAAGACGGGCCATCAGCGCCTGACCGTGGAAACTCTCCGGATACTGCTCAAGCAATGAAGTGAGAATTTGTTCACATTCACTATATCGCCCCTCTTTGAAAAGCCGCAGGGCACTTTCATGGAGAGCTTCTTCCCCGATTTCTTTCATTGCTGCAGACGGTGGAAATTCAGAAACGGACGGCGCCATTCTGGAGGGTTCAGTCTTCCGCTCCGGGATGGAATCGGACGGCAAGGGCTCCGCAGTTGACAGGGAGGCCCATTCCCCCAGTTCGGTCTGTCCTTTCACTGCTGCGTCGTTTTTCGAATTTCTCCGGCTATGGTGGTATATTTCCAGTGTCCCCCGCTGATCCATCCTTTTCTGATACAGGGTGACACCGGGAAAAGTCACTGCTACAAATCTTGTAAAGAGCAGGTGGAATCCTTCCGTTACGCTGGGAAGGACCCACCCTTCGTCGATCAGCGCGCGATAGAAACGCCCGACAACCCTTTTCGCCAGCGAGGGTTCCAGATACATCAGAACGTTCCGGCAGAAGATGATGTCCATGGCATTCGTGTTATTGTACAGTGAAGGATAAGTATCCGTTGCCAGGTTCAGGTAATTGAAGGTTACCATCTTCCTTATTTTTTCTGAAATCCGGTACCGTCCATCGAGCGTCCGCGTAAAATACTGATCCTTAAGCCATTGGAAATCGCCGCGGAATGACCATTCCCGATATATTCCCTGTGAAGCCCGCTCCAGAGAACGTGCGTTTATATCTGTCGCGAGAAGGGTAACCTGCCACTTGCTGATATCCGGAATCAGCCGGGAAAGCATGATCGCAATCGTGTAAGGTTCCTCGCCTGTCGCGCAGCCGGCACTCCAGACCCTGAGAGAACGCGTGCTGCGCCGCGATTCGATCAATTCCGGCAGAATATATTTTTCCAAGGCCTCCAGGCTTGCCGTTTCCCGGAAAAAATAGGTTTCTCCTACGGTCAGATGACTGGCCAGCGTTTCAATCTGCCGCTGCGTCAGCTTTGTGGAGAGCAGCCAGGACACAAACGGTTCGATGGAATCGAAATGAAATTCCCGGGCGGCCGACAACAGGCGCCGCTTCAAATCAGGCAGGCGTTCCCGTGGCATGTGCAACCCCATATGAAAGGTTATCCATTCCGCCAACCGCCGCCATTGCTCATCGGAAATAAACCGATCCATGCACTCCTTATCTATGACGGTGGAAGCTCCTGATCGAGGATATCGTGATCCTCAGGAGAAAGATATCCTTCCGGGTTCTGAAGAATCACGAGTTCATCTCCGCTTTTGACAATCCCTTCGACATACGTCAGTTTATTCAGAACTTCTTCGGCGGGGATCCATTGAGTCTCATTCCTGTCCTGTAATTCAACAACGTCATCCACCCAGAGGGCCACTTTTCGCCTCTCCAGAGTCACAAAAATCAAACGGTCACTCAGCTCACCCCCCCGCTCGGGAAGAGCACAGCACCGGCGCAGGGAAATGACGGGGACAACATCCCCCTCGATATTGACGACCCCTGCCACGATCGAAGGCAATCCCGAAAACGGCGTGATTTCAACCATCCGAACCACCCTCTGCACCCGGGATAGTTCAAGGGCATACCGCTGCCCCCCAACGGCAAAGACTAAAAGCTGGCTAAGGCAATTCACAAAAACCTCGTCCTTACAAAAAGAAACGATTCACGCAAGAGTCTGTTCATATGGTTGATCAAAGACCTCCAGCTTAAAATGACCCGCAATAATCTCGGCGATTCCTTCCCGAATGCCTTTCACGGGCTGTTGTTGCCCAAATACCCCTTTTACTGCTGAAAACTCCAACTTTTTCTTTATAGAGGTGATATGGGGGTTTGTCGTGGAACGGCTGAAAAGGCCGAGTTACGAATAATGGCGGTAACTCTAATATGATTTATCCGTTGAATTCAAGATATTTCTAATAAAGCCTGCTGATATTCCCTGATCAGCATGGATTTGTCGATTCCCTGATCGATGAAATCCCATGGAAGGATTTCACGAATATCCTTGCTGCGATAAACGTAGAAATCAGGATTGAGATTAACTTTTTTCAGTGCCTGCGACCAGTTGCCGCCCGACTGGTGAACTTCAAGAAGAATTTGCCCTACCCGCCGGTCGCCCAGGGACAACAGGGTCTGAATGTAATTCCATTTCGGCAGATCGTGAAGGACCTTTACAGACCCTTCTCGATGCAGGACCCTTTCGATCCGCTGAAGTTTCTTTCTGACGATCCGGATATCCTCCAGGGGGTGCCACTGGAAAGGCGTTGAGGACTTGGGAATAAACTGGTTGATGCTCAGAATGATTCGCTTGAAAGGCTGTTTTCCTTTTGAAATCTGCAGGGCATGATGGCGGATCCGCCGGGTCAGAACGATTATGCCTTCAATATCCGCTTCAGTCTCTGTCGGCAGACCGATCATGAAGTAAAGGCGGATCTGGCGAATGCGCTCTTTAACCAGGCATTCCACGGCATGAAAGATATGAGCCTCGGAAATCCCTTTGTGCAGGACATCCCGCAGACGCTGTGTCCCGGCTTCCGGGGCCAGAGCCACCGTTTCCACCCCGGATTCCCGGAGCAGAGCAGCCATTTCCCTGTTCACCCGGTCCGTTCGGAGCGAACCGAGGGAAAAGCTCCCTCCTCTACCCAGGACGTGACGACACAGATCAGCCAGTTGCGGATGATCGGAAACCGCTGTACCCAGCAGTCCGATCTTTTTACCCAGGGCAATACCTCGAATAAAGGAAGTTTCCAGGGCCTCCATCCGGCGGAACCGGAGGGGTCGATAAACAAAACCGGCGGCGCAGAAGCGGCAACCCCGCTGGCACCCCCGGCTTACTTCCGTGAGGAAAAGCTCGCCGAATTCCGTTTCCGGTGTCGTGATGACCTGCTCCGTCACAAAAGCGGAGATATCCCGGACCCACCGTCTTCGGATCTTTCCGGGAAGGGCCTCATCCGCCGGCTTCATTTCCTGTATCGTCCCGTCGGACTGGTAAGACACAGAATAAAGCGCCGGCACATAAACACCCGTCACATCACGTTGAACGGCAAATAAACGGTCCCCGCGCTTCTTTCCCTGCCTCAGAACGTTATCATACCGTTCCACGAATTCCGGGAGCAATTCTTCCGCTTCACCCAGAAGAAACAGATCCACAAACGAACTCAGCGGTTCAGGGTTCAGGGTTACAGCAATCCCTCCCGCCATGATCAATGGGTCTGAATCGTCCCGCGATCCTGCCTCCATCGGGATGCCTGCCTGTTCCAGCATTCTCAGGACATAAGGATAGTCATTTTCAAAGGGGAGAGCAAAGGCAAGAATATCAAATTCTTTCAACGGCCTCTGCGACTCCATGCTGACCAGTGCCTCTTGCCGGCTGGCATCGCCTTCCGTGGGATCGGGAAGAAATATCCGCTCACAAAGACAGCCCGGCAGCCTGTTCAGGAGGCCGTAAACCGTCTGAAAGCCGAGATTGGACATTCCGATTCGATAGACATTCGGATAGGCCAAACAAACCGTCAGTTGGTCATTCCAGATCTTCCGCCGGGTTCCTCTCTCTCCGGCAAGAAGCTTTTCATACCGTTTCTGCTGCATCCATGACATGACATCCCCGTATCCAGCTTGCCCCGTGCGACGATTTTCACCTCCCCACCTTCCCGAGGCTGACGACGTCGGACTTCATCACCGGCTCGACGACGCCTGATCGATGCAACTGCGTCGACTTCGTCCTGCCGCTTTTTTATTCTTCCGAATGCAACGTGAACTTAATCCGCCTGTCGACGCAGAAAAGTCGGGATTTCGAGATCGGGATTTTCATCGTCATCAATGAGCCCCATCCTTATGACATTAAGATCGCCGTTTCCGGACTGGCTTTTGCGGATGAAAGCCGGAACGGCAATATCTCTGCTGCGATTCGTGCTGAAGGAAGCCAGGTTGGACAGACCATGCTTCTTCTTTCCCGCCTCTTCAAAGCCCGTGGCGATGACGGTGATCCGGATCTCATCCCCCATGGTCTCATCAACAACCGTCCCGAAAATGATGTTGGCCTCTTCGTGAGCCTCCGCCTGAATCAGCGAGGAAGCTTCGTTGATTTCAAAAAGAGTCATATCCGGTCCGCCGGTAATGTTGAGCAGCACGCCCCGTGCACCCTGGATCGAATTATCCTCAAGGAGCGGGGACGAAATGGCCTTCTGTGCGGCCTCCACTGCCCGGTTTTCCCCGTTGGCCGAACCCGTACCCATCAAGGCCAGTCCCATCTCAGACATGACGCTTTTCACATCGGCAAAATCCAGGTTGATCAGTCCGGGAATTGTGATCAGATCGGAAATCCCTTTAACAGCCTGATAAAGGATATCATCTGCTTTTTTGAAGGTTTCAAGGAGGGAAAGATTTCTGCCGCCAAGGCTGAGCAGCCGTTGATTGGGAACCACGATAAGGGTGTCCACAATTTTTCTCAATTCATCGATGCCTTCATCCGCCTGGACATTGCGCTTCTTGCCTTCAAACTGGAACGGTTTGGTCACCACGGCGACGGTCAGGGCGCCCATTTCCTTAGCAACTTCAGCAACGACGGGCGCACCCCCTGTTCCCGTACCTCCACCCTGACCAGCGGTAACAAAAACCATATCCGCCCCTTCGATATGCTGACGAATCAAATCTTTTGTTTCCAAGGCTGCCTGTTTTCCGACATCCGGATTGGATCCCGCTCCGAGACCTCTGGTAATTTCCGCACCAAGCTGAATTTTCACAGGCGCAAGAGACTGCCCGAGGGCCTGGGAGTCCGTGTTGGCAACAATAAAATCAACACCCTTGAGATTGGAGGATATCATAGTGTTAATTGCGTTCCCTCCACCACCACCGATTCCAATAACCTTGATTTTTGCGGAACTGAAATTTTCCGACTCAGACAATTCAAACATGACACCCCCCTAGAAGAATTCTAATATCCATTTTTTGAATTTCGCGATCACATCATCCCCCGCCTTTCCCTTCTCGCCCTTCCTCACGACAACCTTGGCCAGGTTTTTACTCCCGTAAAGGACAAGACCGACGCCTGTCGCATACATGGGGCTGTTAACCACATCTGTCAATCCTCCGATACCTGAGGGATACCCCCTCCGGACCGGCATATTGAAAATCTGCTCCGTCAGTTCCGTAATGCCGTCCAGGAGAGCCGTCCCACCTGCAAGCACAACTCCCGCAGCCAGAACGTCTTCATAGCCGGAGCGAACGATTTCCTTATATGCCATGTTCAGAATTTCTTCCATGCGCGCCTCAATGATCCGCCCCAGGATCTGGCGCGACACGACACGAGGCTCCCGGCCGCCTACGCTTGGCACCTCAATGGTTTCCTCCTTGGGAATCATCGGCGCATAGGCGCATCCAAAGCCGATTTTGATTTTTTCCGCCTCGTTAAGGGGCGTTCTCAAGCCGGTGGCGATATCACTGGTCACGTAATTACCACCGACGGGAATAACAGCCGTATGACGGATGCTTCCCTCCCAGAAAACCGCAATATTCGTGGTTCCGCCCCCGATGTCCAGCAGAGCCACTCCCAGATCGCGTTCATCATCGCTCAGCACGGCCTGACTGGCTGCAAGCTGTTCCAGAACAATATCATTGATGTCCAGCCCAACACGGGTAACGGATTTTTCAATATTCTGGATGGAGGTCACCACACCGGTTACGACATGGACCTTCGCTTCCAGCCTGACACCAGACATGCCTACCGGATCCTTAATCCCATCCTGTTCGTCCACAACATAACTCTGGGGCAGTGTATGCAGGATCTGCCGGTCCAAGGGAATGGCGATCGCTTTGGCGGCTTCGATAGCACGTTCCACATCCTCGCTGCCTACTTCACGCCCCTTCACGGCCACGATGCCCAGGCTGTTCTGCGCTTTAATATGGCCGCCGGCAATCCCCGTAAAGACAGAACCGATTTCACAGCCGGACATACGTTCCGCCTCTTCCACTGCTGCTTTGATCGCCTCTACGGTGCTGTCGATGTTCACTACGACGCCTTTCCTCAATCCGTCCGAGGGATGAGAACCGATGCCGATGATATCAATGCCTGTATCGGTTACTTCACCAACAATGGCACAGGTTTTTGTCGTGCCTATATCCAATCCGACGATGACATTGCCCTGCATACCCATTTGCTCTGTCCACCTTTCTCTGATAATGGGAGGATGTGAAACAAGAACTTGTGCATCCTCTCCTGTCTTGAAATGAACGAAGTTGTCGGCATAGCCACCGACTCTTCCCTTATTGTCACACTAACCCCCGGAATCTTTCCTTCCAAGCCTCGCTGACCTGCTCTCTTCCGCCTGTCAGGGTCATGTCTTATATTCCTGCCGTGAATCAGAAAGTCCTCTGGGAGCAGGAATATTTCTTTTTGAAACGGTTACTTTCAACGGATTTCTCAAATCAATGCGAAGAAACCCCTCTTTCAATTGGCGTCTTTCCAAATCCTCGAGAATCGGAGACAGACGCTGCAATTTTGTGCCGTAATCATCAACTCCCAGGACAAGACACAGCCCGTTGTCGGTAAAGACTGAAATACCCAAAACTTCATTACCCTGAATTTCTGAAACAGAGTCAATAGTCGGAAAGTACTTGGAACTTGACAGATCATTTATTAAAGTCCTTGCGTTTTTCAGAAGAAGCTCATTCAATTTGCCCTCCTGATAAAACCCTGTCAATACAGGAAGATCACTTTCGTCATTTTTATCCAGTTTCTTGAAAATAACGCCTTCCTGATCCATCAGATAAAGGTTGGAGCCTTGCCTGATCGCGGCTATTACCGAGCGCTCCTGAATCTGAACCACCAGACGGCCAGGCAGCTCCCGGCCGATGGACACCGATTTTATCCAGGGATTGGCACTGATGCGCCGTTCCAGAGCTTTCTCATTCAATGCCAGCAGGTTCTGCGAAGAGCTCACCAGACCGAGAAGAAGAACTTCTTTTTCCGTCAACTCCCGGCACCCGCGGACAACCGTTTCGCGAACACGGAAACAGGGAGCACTGATTGTAAAATTAAATGCAAAAATCAGCACAGCACCTGTAAGCAGAATTACAACAATGAGGAGAATTGATCGGAAGATATCGACGAATATCGTCCTGCTGCGACGCTTCAATCGATATTTTTTTGCCTCCAGCTTTCTTGTGAAAGCTCTTTTCATCCATCTTCTCCGACAATATGAACCTCAGCTTCCAGTTGTATGGCCCGGCGATTCTCAACCCGACCTTTAATCTCCTCAATCAGATCAACCACATCCGCGGCCCGGGCATGCCCCAGATTGACGATGAAATTGCCATGCTTCTCTGAAATCATGGCATCCCCTCGACGGGTCCCCTTGAGGCCGGTTTCCTCGATCAACTGACCCGCGGGCAGATTGCGAGGATTTTTAAAGATGGAGCCCGCGTTTCGAAAGTTAAGAGGATGCTTACTTTTCCGCAAGGCCAGAATTTCACTGATTTCAGCGGATATCGATTCCCGCTCTCCTGGACACAGAGCAAACTCGGCACAGACAATCACCGCTTCATCGGAAAGATTCAAACGACGGTATTCAAAGGAAAGCTCCCGGCGGGAAAGCGTCTCCAACTCCAAATGCTCATTCAGCACGGTAATCGCTGTTACCACGTCTTTCATTTCTCTCCCGAATGCTCCGGCGTTCATCCGAACCGCCCCGCCTACACTGCCGGGGATGCCAGTGCAGAATTCCAGACCAGCCAGAGATTCTTTGATGCAGAGCTGAACGATCGAAGCCAGAGGGACACCCGCTTCCGCCTGCACCCGGATCTTTCCTTCCGGGTCTGAAGCCCAGGACAGTTTTTGCAGCCCCCGCAGAGCGACAACCACTCCCCGGCAGCCTCCGTCTCTGACAATCAGATTGGTTCCGTTTCCCAGAGTCAGGAAGGGGATGTTCTCTTTCCGCAGAAAACGAACCAGCTGCACCAGTTCCTCCATACTCTGCGGAACCACCAGTGCATCGGCCGGACCGCCCACACCCATGGAGGTATAACGATCCAGAGGTTCATCGAAAAGCACAGCCCCCGAAACACAGGACTTCAATTGTTCTTTGATAAAAAAATCATGCAGCACGGGAATCCTCAACCTCCTTCAGTCGGCTCAAGAGAGAAACGCCCACCGAATTGACACTTCCCGCCCCCTGTGTGATCACTGTATCTCCCGGCTGCACCACGGTCATCAAATAGTCGGTGATGTCGCTGAAATTCGGAATATAGCGAACCTCCCGGCGCGTGAGGGAGCGGATGCCGTCGCAAAGCGCCTCCGCCGTGACACCTTCAATGGGATCCTCACTGGCAGGGTAAATGTCTGTCACAATCAGAAGATCCGCTTCGGTAAAGGCTCCGAGAAATTCCCGGAAAAGGGCCTGGGTCCGCGTATAACGGTGCGGCTGAAATACCACGATCATCCGATTTTTCCAGACCTGTCGAGCTGCCGCCAGCGTCGCGCTGATTTCCGTGGGATGATGGCCATAGTCATCCACCACTGTGACCCCGGCGATTTTTCCCTTGACTTCCAATCGACGCCCCACACCAACATAGCTTTTCAAACCCTGCTGTATGTCAGGGAAAGTCATGTCCAGTTCCCGCGCAACAGCGACAGTCGCCAGGGAATTGTATACATTAAACATCCCCGGAACAGAAAGAGTCACGGATCCCAGACATTCCGTTCGATAATAGAGTTCATACTCCGTAACGGCTCCATTAAAACGGAGCTCTTGCGCCCGATAGTCCGCCGCCGGCTCCATCCCGTAAGTGATTGTTTTTCGCTTGATATCCGAAAGAATCGTTTTGATGTGAGGATCATCGAGACAAAGGACGGCGGAGCCATAAAAAGGAACGATGTTGGCAAACTGCAGAAAAGCGTCCTTTATGTCTTCAATGCCCCGGTAAAAATCCAGATGTTCCCGGTCGATGTTGGTAATGACGGCCAGGGATGGCGAAAGCTTAAGAAAAGAGCCATCGCTTTCGTCTGCCTCGGCCACGATAAACTCCCCATGCCCCATCCGGGCGTTGCTCCCGATACTGCCCAGCTTGCCCCCGATGACCATGGTAGGATCCAGCCCGCCGCTGGCCATAACCGTTGCAATCATGGAAGTTGTCGTGGTCTTGCCGTGACTTCCCGATACGGCAATGGATACCTTCATTTTCAGCAGTTCCGCCAGCATTTCCGCGCGGGGAATGACGGGAACAGAGCGTCTGTGCGCCTCCAGGACTTCGGGATTATCCTTCCTCACGGCCGTTGAGGTGACCACCACGTCGACATCGGTCAGGTTGGAAGCCTTGTGCCCCTGAAATACCGTGGCTCCCAGGGATGACAGATGCTCGGTGGTATCCGAAGTTCTCAGGTCCGACCCGCTGACCGTATACCCCAGATTAAGAAGCACCTCGGCAATCCCGCTCATACCGATGCCGCCTATGCCGACAAAATGAATATGGCGCACCTTTCTGCGCATGACGTCTGTTATTCTGAAAAGCTTCATGGAGTTCAATGGCATTCCCCTCATGTGTGAAACATATCACACTTTATGTGGTATAAATTGCAGATACATACACTATATATTGTATCATGTCTATACAAAATAGTTTTCTACAGCCTGATCATGGCCATACAGGAATCGACAATATCCGAAGCTGCATAAATGTTTCCCAGACTGGCTGCTTTTGCTTCCATATCCTTAAGCAGGGAGGGATGAGAATAAAAATTCTGAATCTCATCCGCGAGTTTTTTCCCGGTAAGATCCTTTTCCGGGATCATTACGGCCGCCCCGGCCTTGAGGAGAACTTTGGCGTTTTCCGTCTGGTGATCCCCAATCGCATAGGGAAAGGGGATGAGGATCGCCGCCTTGCCGATGGCGGTGATCTCGGCAATTGAGGTGGCTCCCGCCCGGCAGATGAGGAGATCGGCAGCCTCGTATGCCGCTGCCATATCTCGAATGAAGGGAACAACACGGGCGGAAAACCCCTGTGCGCTATACGCGGCAGCCATGCTTTCACAATCCCGTTCCCCGGTTTGATGAACAATACGGAGACACCCCTTCAAAAGCTGCAGAAAAGGAAGGGCATCCTGAAACGCCGAATTGATTGCATGAGCTCCCTGACTTCCTCCGAAAACCAGCAGGGAAAATTGATCCCCGGTCTTTTCAAGAACCGGTTTCCCATTGAAGAAGGCGGCCCGGATCGGATTTCCTGAAACTGCAGCTTTTTTAGCGGAGAACCATTTCCCCCCGTCGGAAAAGCTGAGGAAAACACGATCAACAAACCGGCCCAGAATGCGATTGGTAAGTCCCGGGATGGAATTCTGTTCAGCAATAGCGGTCTTGATTCCCATCAGATGGGCTGCCATGACGGCTGGACCCGAAGCATAGCCTCCGACGCCGATAACGACATCCGGTCGGAAATCACGAATTATTTTCATCGACTGCATCAGGCTTCCCGGAAGTTTTAAAAGGGCCAGACTGGACCGCATCACTCCACGCCCTTTGATGCCTTCCACATTCAGCAGTTTCAGGCGGAAACCAAGGTCCTTCAGCACTTTTTTTTCAATCCCCCGCTTCGTTCCGACAAAAAGAACTCTGTTCTCCCTGTCTCGTCGTAGCAACTCCTCGGCAATTGCCACACCGGGAAACAGATGCCCGCCGGTCCCTCCACCGGCAATGATCACTCGAACAGTCATCAGGACTCTTCCTTTATTTCCGTATAAGTGGAGATGTTCAGAAGGATGCCCACAGCCGTCAGGCTCATCAGCAGCGACGTCCCGCCGTAACTGAGAAAGGGCAGCGCCAGACCTTTCAGGGGAATCAGCCCCATCACCCCTGCGATATTTATGACGGCTTCGAGGGCGATAATCATGGTCAGGCCGGCGGCAACGAGCGTTCCGAAAAGATCCGGAGCCCTGAAAGCGATAAAGAACCCCCGTACGATCAAAATCACGAACAAGGCAATGACCACCACCACCCCGACAAAGCCCGCTTCTTCGGCAATAATGGACAGGATGAAATCTGTATGAGGTTCAGGCAGATAGAAGAGCTTCTGCATACTGTCACCGACGCCGACGCCGAAAGCTCCGCCGGAACCGAAGGAAATGAGTGACTGGATAATCTGAAACCCGGTCTTCTGGGGATCCTTCCATGGATCGAGAAAGGCTGTCAACCTGTCCACGCGGTACCTTTCATGGATCAGGAACCAGATCCCTACGGGGATGAGTGCCGCCATTAAAGCGCCCAGATGAACCACCCTTGCGCCGGCCATATAGAGCATCAACAGCATGATGACCGAAATAATGGCGCAGGTGCCGAAGTCCGGTTCCAGAATGATCAGAGAGAGAACGACCCCCGTTACAGCCAGCGGCACGGCCACCCCGCGCTGAAAATTCTTCCGGTATTCGATCTTGCGGGTCATGAACTGAGCCATAAAGAGAATCATACAGATTTTCGCCAGCTCTGAAACCTGGAATGAAAAAAAACCCATCCGGAGCCACCTCGTTGCCCCTCCGGCACGAACCCCCAAATGAGGAACAAGAACAAGTGAAAGAAGGACGATACAGACCAGAATGCTTGGATAGGCTACCTGCCTCAGATAGGAATAAGGAATCCGGGACATCAGGATCATCATCCCGAATCCCAGAATGACAAAAACGATCTGCTTTTTGAGAAAATACCAGCCATCATGATGACTGGCTTTACTGGCCGCTGCCATGATGGAGCTTGAACTGTAGATCATGACGGTTCCGATGCTCACCAGAATCAGGACCACGAGCAGGAGAACAAGATCCGGTCGTTTATCGCCCTCCGGGAGATTGCGAAATGGCAGTTCCGGCAGCGAAAATCTTTTCAGAAAGCCGATCATGCAAAAGCCCTCACTTCTTCCTTAAAGAATCTCCCTCTTGCCTTATAATCTGCAAACTCATCAAAACTGGCACACCCGGGAGACAACAGGACGACATCCCCGGCACAAGCCTGCCGACGGGCGGCTGCAATGGCCTCCTTCAGGGAGGGCGTTAAAACGGTAGGAACGATCCCGCCGATCCGCTCCTGAATCCGTTCTCTCGCTTCGCCGAAAATCACCAGAGCCTTGACCCGGTCCTGTAAAAGGGCGCTCAGCGTTTCAAAATCTCCATCCTTGTCCCTTCCGCCCATCAGGAGAATGATCGGGTCCGAAAAGGTTTCTATGGCCCGTTTGACGGCCCCGACGTTGGTTCCCTTGGAATCGTCGTAAAACTTCACACCGCCAATCTCCCTTGTAAATTCAATGCGGTGGGCGATACCTGAAAAGCCGGATATCGCATTGATCACGTTTTCCGGACTGCAGCCGCAGGCCCGGGAGGCTAAAATGGCAGCCATGACATTCTCGACGTTGTGAGCCCCCGGCAAACGGATCATACTCAAAGGATAGAACTCCTGCTTTCCCTCTCCGTCGAGACAGATCAATCGATCCTTTTCCTGATAGAGACCGCGTTCAACCATCTTTGTGGTGCTGAAAAAAAAGACCGGTGATGACAGAGATTCTGCCAGCACAGCCGAATCCGGTTCGTCGGCATTCAGGATGGCCACATCCTGTTTTCCCTGATTGTTGAAAATTCTTTCCTTGACGGCCCGGTATGCCTCGAACGAACCGTGATAATTTACATGATCGCAGGTCGTATTCAGTAGAATGGACACAAAGGCGTGAAACTGATCCACCCATTGGAGCTGGAAGCTGCTGATCTCGACGACCGCGCAGTCGGCTGTCTGCGGCCCGGTCACGTACTCCACCAGCGGCGTCCCGATATTTCCACCCACGAAGACCTTTCTGCCGCTTCCGCTCAGTATTTCTCCGATAAGGCTCGTCGTGGTCGTCTTTCCATTCGTTCCGGTAATGGCGATCATGGGCGTCTGGAGATAACGGCAGGCCAGTTCGAGTTCGCTGATAACGGGGATACATCTCTTGACGGCTTCCTTCAGAACGGGATGAAACGGCGGCACGCCCGGCGAAGGCACAACGGCATCGACCTGGGCCAGCGCCGATATTCCATAATCCGCCAGTTCCACGCTTTGACCATGATCTTCGCCAAGTTTGGACAGTACGTCATTTTCCAGGGAAAGATTTTTTTCATCCGCCACGACGACCCGGGCGCCACGAGAAATCAGAAACCGCGCGGAGGCGACACCCGTTTTTCCCCAGCCGATTACCAGCATTCTCTGTCCTGATATATCCATGAAGAACATCCTATCGAAGTTTTAGTGTACTGATGGCCAGCAGGGCCAGCAGGATGGAAATGATCCAGAAGCGGACAATCACCTTCGGCTCCGCCCATCCCTTCAATTCAAAATGATGATGGATCGGAGCCATACGGAAGATGCGCTTCCCGTGGGAAAGCTTGAACCACCCGACCTGAAAGATAACCGAGAAGGTTTCCAGCACGAAAATCCCCCCTACGATGGCCAGCAGAATCTCCTGCTTGGTCACAATGGCCAGACAGCCAAGGGCGCCGCCGAGAGAGAGGGACCCGGTATCTCCCATGAAAACCTGGGCCGGATAGGTATTGTACCAGAGGAAACCGATACCCGCGCCCACGATTGCACCGCAGAAAATGCTCAATTCTCCGACGCCGGCCACACCGGGAATCTGCAGGTAGGAGGCAATCTTGAAATTGCCCGCGAAATAGGCAAAGAGCAGATAAGTCATGAAGCAGGTAATGGCCGGTCCGATGGCCAGACCATCCAGTCCGTCCGTTAAATTCACGGCATTCGCGGCCCCGACGATGATGAACGTGGAAAGAAAAATGTATCCCCACCCCAGATCCGGAAGCACGGTCTTGAAAAAAGGAATGGCGATGGTGGAATTGAACCCCGGCTTTGCGTAAAGGACAACGCTGACGAGAAGAGCGATGCACACTTCACAGGCCAGCCGAACCTTTCCGGAGACTCCCCGGGAACTCTGACGCGTCAGCTTACGGTAATCGTCGGCAAAGCCGATCAGTCCGTATCCCAGAGTTACCATCAGCACAAGCCAGACATAATCGATCGTGAGATTGGCCCAAAGCAATGTCGAAACGACGACGGCGAAAATAATCAGGACCCCCCCCATCGTCGGCGTCCCCTGTTTGGAAAGATGCGCTTCAGGGCCGTCATCCCGGATGACCTGTCCCATCTTCAATTCCCGAAGCTTCCGGATCAGCCAGGGGCCCAGCAGGAAACAGATGATCAGGGCGGTAATGGCTGCATATATCGTCCGGAACGTGATGTAGCGGAAGACATTAAAATAGGAATAGGTTGTATGCAGTGGATAGAGAAGGTGATAAAGCATTCTGTTTCAATCCGTTTATGCCGGAGTCCGATCAAGAATTTTCTTGACGATTTCTTCCATTTTCATCAGCCGCGATCCTTTGACAAGGATCCAGTCCCCCGCTTCGACGAAGGAGAGGACGTCATCGAGAATCTCTTCAGGGTCTTCAAAAAAAAGAATCCGCTCTTCCGTCATGCCGCCTTTGATCGCCCCGGCAGCCGTCGACCGGGAAAGGGAGCCTTTCAGAAAAAGGCGGTCCACATCAGTTGCGGCGGCCTCGCTCCCAACGGTTTCATGAAGCCGCTCCGCCTGGTCGCCAAGCTCCAGCATATCGGCGAGAACAACCACACTGCGATGGTTTCCCTTCAAAGTCTGGATCGTTTTCAGAGCTTCACGAACGGATGCCGGATTGGCATTATAGGTATCGTCAACGAGAAAAGCGCCATTCGGCAGGAAGTGGACTTCAAAACGAGCAGCTACAGGATGGAAGTTCCGGAGACCTTGGGAAATTTCATTAATGCCGATACCGGCAGCCCTGGACAGCGCAGCCGCGGCCAGGGCATTGTAAATGTTATGCATGCCGAATGCAGACAGGTGGACCACAGTGGACTCGGAGCCGGCATTCAAAGTAAAAGACTGCCCCGATTCACCCCACTTCGCAATATCAGATGCAGTCATATCAGCCCGGGATGTTATCCCGTATGTCAACATTTTACCCTGCCAAGACCGCCTCAAAGGGGCCATGGCCTCATCGTCCGCATTAAATACGGCCAGACCGGACTTTGGCATGGTGCCGTAGAGATCCCCTTTTTCCTCCCTGATGATCTCCAGGGTCTTCAGTCCTTCCAGATGGGCCGGGCCGATATTGGTAACGAGCCCGATATCAGGTTCCGCGATTTCTGTCAACCGTTTGATTTCACCCCTGGCATTGGTGCCCAACTCCACAAGGGCCAGATCGTGCCCTCGATGCATACGCAGCAGGGTCAACGGCAATCCGATCAGATTGTTCAGATTTCCCTCCGTTTTGAGCACGGAAAAAGTCTGTTCAAGGATCGCGGCGGTCATTTCTTTCGTCGTTGTCTTGCCTGAACTCCCGGTGATGGCTATCACCGGCCGCCCAACCGCTCTCCGCCAGAAACGGGCCAGATCCCCCAGAGCCTTCAGAGTATCGTCCACGAGAATCTTAAGGCAGCCGTCGGTCTTTTTTGAACCCGTCTCCAGAATAAAGGCATGATGGACATCCACAAGCACTCCACCAGCACCTTTCTTGACAGCGACATCCAGAAAATCATGCCCGTCAAAATTCGCTCCCTTCAGGGGAATATAGAGATTGCCTGCAACAAGCTGTCGGGTATCGGTTGATACACCACGGATGATGGAATCCGTGCTCCCCTGCAAAAGCGTTCCCCCCACCGCCTCAAGCAGCTCGTCAACAGAAAATTGTGGTGTTGAATTATGGTCCAAAAAAACCTCCCCGCCCCGGATCGACGATTTTTCTCTTTGGCTTTTTGAAGACTTTACATGCCCAAGCAGGCAATTCTTTTAATTCCAGATCAGCGATGATATCAAGACGGCAAGAATAGAAGAACTGGCGGACATCAGAAAAACATCACGGAAACGATAGCAAAGCCGGCAAAGAATGCGCTGTGATATGGAATTGGAATAAGGCCGATCACCTGGAAATCGGTTTGCCCCTTTCAGCCTGTTTTTTTTATGTATTCTGAAGGAATTCTTTTGCAACTGCGCGGTCATCAAAGAAAAGACGCTTCTCTCCAATGATCTGATAGTCTTCATGTCCTTTTCCCGCAATGAGAACAATATCGGAGGGACGTGCCGACCGGATTGCCGCTCCGATGGCCTCCCTCCGGTCCGGAATGACCACATATCCTCTGCCGGTCATTCCCCGGGACAGATCCTCCGAAGAGCCTTCAGGAATGGATTGGCTGTTAATGCCCACTTCAATATCCCGAATAATGGACAAGGGATCTTCCGATCTCGGATTATCAGAGGTCAGAATTGTCAGATCACTGTAATTTGTCGCCACCTTACCCATAAGGGGTCTCTTTCCCCGGTCGCGATCGCCACCGCAGCCAAACACCGTAATGATCCTTCCCCGCTTGAAAGGCGAAAGACTCTGAAGAACCCTGCGCAGGGCGTCGTCAGTGTGGGCGTAATCAACAAATACATCCGGCTGTGTCGAGCCGCTGACCTTCTCGAGACGTCCGGGAACGGCATTCATTGCACGCACTCCCCGCCGAATGGCCTCAATCGGCACGCGCAGGGCCACCGATGCCGAAACCGCGGCCAGCACATTGTACAGATTGAACTTGCCAATCAGCGCGGTGTCGACATCGAAGCTCATAGAGCCGACCACAATCTCCGCCCGAATGCCATCCAGAGAGAGATCAAAGGATGACGCCCGGATGTCGGCTTTCTCTTCAATTCCAAATGTCAGAGGCCGGGAAATCTCCCCCGTTTCTCGAATCAGGCGTTTTCCCCATGGATCGTCGGCATTCACGGCCATGGCGTAACGATGCTGTTTTCTACCGCCCGGAAGCACTTCCGAAAAAAACCTCTTTTTCGCCTGGAAATAATTCTCCATGGTTTTGTGATAATCCAGGTGATCCTGGGTAAGATTAGTGAAAATTCCCAGATCAAAATCACAATCATCGATGCGTCGGAGGTCGACGGCATGGGACGATACCTCGGCAACGAGATGCGTTACCCCATGGTCGACCATTTCCCGAATAATCCGCTGTAAATCCAGCGATTCCGGTGTTGTATTGGGTGCCTCCATGACGAGGCCGGGATAACGGTAATTAACAGTACCAAGGACGCCGCACGAAAAGCCGGCCGCCTGAAAAATTGACTCCAGGATATAGGTGACCGTGGTTTTCCCGTTCGTTCCCATCACCGCAACGGCAACCAGGCATCTGGAAGGATCCGCATAGAAATTTCTCGCCAGAAGCCCCAGGGTTCTCCGTCCGTTTTCCACTCTGACCACTGTAATTTCAGGAGGCATTGTCACTTCTTTTTCACAGACAATCACTTTTGCACCACAACGGACCGCATCATCGATATATTCATGTCCGTCGGATTTAAGACCCCTTATCGCCACGAACAGGGAATCGGGAGTACACTGCCGGGAATTGTAGCATACGGAACTCACGTTCACTTCACTGCCTGAAGGTCCGGAAATTCCCAGAATGTTGATTCCCTTCAACAAGATCGAAAGGTTCATTTCATAAAGGCCTTTTTAATTCCCGTGATCGAAGATCACGGAACAATGGGTTGAATGCGCTATCGGTGTGCCGGGTACCGGATGCTGTTTAACAGCCCATCCATTGCCCTCGATCCTGACTTCAATACCTCGTTTCCTCGCTGTTCTGAGAACATCCCGGATGCTCAGTCCGAGAAAATCAGGAATTAATGATTCATCTGCTTCCAAACTCGCTGCCGCATCAGCATTGATTATCCGGGAAGAAGAAACCAGACTGAGGCTGATGTCCGAGTTGTTGATGTTCTTTTCCTGCTCCATTCCGGGAAGAGGATTGGGACGGATATGGGTTTTAAAACACATCAGGATCTGTTCGCCGATAGCCTTGAAAACAGGGGCTGAAGCGACACCGCCCCACCGGTCCTTCTGTGGCTCGTCAAGAATGACCAGCATGGCAATCTGGGGATCCTCGGCCGGGAAAAATCCCATAAAAGAAGTTTTGACGCGTTCCGATGAATAAACACCCCGGGAAAAATCAAACTTCTGTGCGGTTCCCGTTTTTCCAGCAACAGAGACATTTTCAATCCGGGCGTTTTTTCCAGTGCCATCTTCCTGTCCGACCACATCCGTCATAATCGCGGTAAGACGCCTGGCTGTGTCCGGGGAAATGACCTGCCTTACAGCAGTTGGGGAATAATTGTGGACAATCTGCCCTTTTTTGTCCACAAGGGCTTTGACAACATACGGTTTCATCATCGTCCCCTGATTGGCAATCGTGGAAAGAGCAGTAATCATTTGAATGGCTGTAACCGAAACCCCCTGCCCGAAAGCGATGGTTGCCGCATCCACCCGCGTCCAGTTATCCACGGGACGCAGCAAGCCAGGAATTTCCCCGGGCAGATCGATTCCTGTCTTAGCTCCGAAGCCGAAAGCCCGGATATACTCATAAAATTTTTCTTTGCCCAGCTTTTCGGCTATTTTAACTGAGCCGATATTACTGGAATATTTAAGAATGTCATGAACCGTCAAAGCGCCGTGACGCTTACGGTTGGCTTCATGAATAACCCGGTTGGCAATGGTATAAGATCCATTTTCGCAATAGAAGCGATCATTTTCCCGGACAGTTCCCTCTTCAAGGGCGGCGGCAACGAGGAAAGGCTTGAACGTGGATCCGGGATCAAAACAATCGGTAATTACTTTATTTTTCTTATTATTGGAAGATACGCTCAGTAATACATTGGGGTCAAAACTTGGAGAATTGGCCAATGCGAGAATTTCACCGGTTTTGGGATCCATCACAATCGCCAGTCCGCCTTTGGCCCCTTTTTCCTGAACGGCGGCTTTGAGTTGGGATTCAACAAGATACTGGATTCGACTGTCTATTGTAAGAATCATATTGATACTTTCATCGGAAGACACAGAAGCTTTTTCAGCCCGGTGATATAGGATTCTTCCCTTCGCATCCCTAGTCCAGATCAATTTTTCCGGAGTGCCCTTAAGGTACTGATCATACTTGATCTCCAACCCCTCCAGCCCGACGGAATCCAACCCTACAAGACCAACCAACTGGCCAGCAAGATCTCCATTCGGGTAAAATCTCTTCGGCTCCTTGACAAGAAAAACTCCTTCGATTTTCGCTTCCTCAACTTTCTGAGCAAGCTCCGGCGGAATTCTGCGGGCAATCCAGCAGAAATTTTTTGAATGCAGAAGTTTTTTCATCACTACCTGCCGATCAATGTTAAGAAGCGATGTAATTCTTTCCGCTGCGTCAGCGGGACGGGCCATTTTTGAGGGATCGGCACAGACTGAATCAACCTGCAGGCTCGCCGCAATTTTTTCCCCATTCCGATCAAAGATGATCCCGCGCTCAGGCGGAAGGAGCAGGGTTTTGGTATGCTGCTTTTCTGCGAGAATCTTTAACGTTTCCCCGGACAGAATCTGAAGATGAAGAGCCCGTGAAAAAAGAGCGACAAATAAAATCACAAAAAAGACCAATAACGTCATCAGTCGAAATTTCAGCCATTTTTTCGATTCCGTGCTCATTGTTTGTCCCCGATTTCCCCAAGATGAATCACCTGTTCTCTTTGAGGGTACACCATCTGCAATTTCTCTTTCGCAATGGATTCGATACGATTCGGCGCCTTAAGTGTAGCGACCTCAACCTTTAATTTCCGCTGTTCTTCCAGAAGCTGTTCCTTACGGTTCATTTCCGCGGCAACCTTATACTCCAGATCCGTCATTCGCAGGTGCGACCAAACATACACAAGAGCTACTCCCATAAGAACAAAAGCGCCGATCATCAGGGATGAATATCTCAACCCCGTCGACTTTTTCTGTTCCTGATGTTCAATCTGGGATGTCCTGGCTGGGATTTCGTCAACCGGCAAGCTCTAAATCCTTTCCGCAGTTCGAAGCCGCGCGCTCCGCGACCGGGGATTAGCTTCAACCTCATCCCGGCAGGGAGATATCGGTTTCCGGGTGATGACCTTTAACCGGGGACTTTGTCCGCAGGCACAAACCGGCATATCAGCCGGACAGATGCACCCTTTTTCCAGGGAACGAAAGCCATTCTTTACCAAGCTGTCTTCCAGCGAGTGAAAAGAAATGATGGAAAACCGTCCACCCGGTTTGAGACAGTCGGTACTGTCGAAAATGGCTCGATGTAGATTCGAAAGTTCGTTATTAATGTAAATTCTGAGAGCCTGGAAGGTCCGGGTTGCGGGATGAATTTTTTTGTGCCGAAAGCCCCCGGGCAATGCGCCCGCCACAATGGCTGCCAGTTGAGTCGTTGACTTGATCGGAGTATCTTTCCGCTTCTCGGCAATCGCCCGGGCGATTCGACCTGCCATGATTTCTTCTCCGTATTTTCGGATGATATCCTTCAATTCTCGCTCAGAACAGGTATTGACAACATCATACGCGCTTCGGCCGGCTTCGGAATCCATGCGCATATCCAGCGGGGCATCCTTCAGCAGGCTGAACCCTCGTTCCGCCGCATCCAACTGGTGGGAAGAGACTCCAAGGTCAAGCAGAATACCGTCAACCTGCAGGATTTTCAGGTCTGCAAGCACTTTTCGCATGTCGGCATAATTTGCCTTGACAAGCGTTTTCCGTCGGCCAAAAGGCATCAGGCGCTTCTCTGCAGCCTGCAGGGCGTCGCCATCGACATCCATTCCCAGAAGGAAGCCATCCGGTGCCGATCTCTCCAGAATCAAGGCGGCATGTCCTCCGCCACCCACCGTTCCGTCAACGTAAATCCCGCCACTGCGGCAGTTAAGGGAGGCAATGGCCTCTTCAAGCAACACGGGCTCATGATAGGAATACTTCCCTTCCGGCATTTTCAGAGACCGAGCTCCGTCATGTAATCCCCGAAATTACTGAGACTTCCTGAGGTATTCAGACGATCCGCTTCATAGAGATCCCTGTCCCATATTTCAATGACCCTGAGCATACCGGCAAGGACAATATCTTTTTCAAGTTTTGCGTAGATGCGAAGATTGGGGGGAATCAGGACCCGACCCTGATTGTCGATGGTACAGCTCACTGCGCCGGCCATGAAAAAGCGCTGAAAGGCCCGGGATTCCTTTTTCAGCAGGGGGTACCGCCGGACTTTTTCTTCGATGATCGACCATTCCTTATCCGGAAAGACCATCAGATAGCCGTCCCATTTGGTGATAATCAGGCGACTGTCATAGTCCGCTGCAAGAACCTCGCGCAGTTTCGCAGGAAAGATAACCCGTCCTTTTTCATCAATGGTGTGGTAATACTCTCCCCGGAAACCGCCCATCCCCGCCTATTCCTCCACATCACGCCACTTCACTCCACCGGGGTATGAATATAAAGAGGGGCTTGCGGTTTGTCAAGAAAAAATCACTCGACTTTTCCCTTTGCAAGTCGATATCTTACAACAGCCTGATTGTGTTCTTTCAATGTGGAGGAAAACTGGTGGGAACCGTTGCAATTGGAAACAAAATAAAGGTAATCCACTTTGGCCGGAGTGACCGCGGCCAGCAGGGAATCTCTACCTGGATTGGCGATCGGGCCAGGCGGCAAACCTTCGATATGATAAGTATTGTAAGGCGTCATCAGCAGCAGATGCCGACGTTTGATCTCTCCGTCAAAGGGCGCCATATGGTAGACTGCTGTGGGATCACTTTGAAGGCGCATGCCTTTCTTCAAACGGTTGTGAAAAACCGCTGCGATAAGGGGTTTCTCATCACTGAAGCCTGTCTCCTTGCCGATCAGGGAAGCCAGAGTAACAAACTCGTTCATGGTCATGCCCATCTGCTGAACCTTTTCTCTCATCTCCGGGGTAACCACTTTCCAGAATTGTTCCACCATGCGGCGAATAATCTGTCCCGGACTTATGGCCGAGTCAAAGAAATAGGTATCCGGATAAAGGTAACCCTCCGCAGTGTCCCCTTCAATCCCCAGACTCCGCAGAAAGGTCCGGTCCGTTGTCAGGGCCAGGAATTTTTTTTCATCCACCAGATGCAGAGCGGCCAGATGGGCTGCTATTTCCTTTAAATTCAGATCTTCCCGGATCGTAATCCGGCGTATTTTTATATCTCCCTGTGACAGCCTGTTTACCATCTCCAGGGGGGTCATCCTGCCGGAAAATTCATACTCACCGGCCCGTAAATTTCTTGCGGCGCCCTTTGTCAAAATCAGGATGTAAAAAAAGGGAGGATTGCGGACAAGCCCCGCCTGCTGAAGTTTATCCACGACCTGTAAGAATCCGGTCCCCGGCAGAATTCTTACGGCGGTCACGGGA
>Ga0209723_1000492_pt1 | contig 73103 bp, 66 predicted proteins | sample BiotimSIPDNA_2_FD_185750 | JGI IMG/M metagenome (GOLD analysis project Ga0209723, IMG submission 185750) | Anaerobic biogas reactor microbial communites from Washington, USA - Biogas_R2 time_0 SIP DNA (SPAdes) (version 2) | ecosystem: Engineered > Bioreactor > Anaerobic > Unclassified | place... | reverse complement strand
CGTTTTCGTCGTGAATTGCGGTGAGATCGAGATCATCTAGCATAGGTTGCGCAGTGTACCTGTATTTGGCATTTTCGGCAAGTGCCTTCGGCGGGAGTTTGTCTCCCCCGGATTATTGATAAGATACCGGATTTAGCAAGTTTCAGCTAAAGAAAGAGACCGGGGCTTTGCAAAACCCCGGTCTCTTATGCGACTATCGCGCTGTGCGATACGCCACCAGCAGCGGCTCCACGCGCCGGACGAAAGCATCGTCACCCGCCAGCACGGTCAGTGCGCCGACGAGCAGCGGCTCGTAGCGGTCGCGGTCTTCGAGAAAGCGCCGCAAGATTTGCGCGTACAAGCGATCCCGCTTCAGTTCAGCGACGGCTGCGCTCTCGACGTTCTTCGCAGCAGCGCGCAACGCCGCCGATCCACCATCCAACATCTCATGGTTGATTGCGTTCACAATCTCAGCCACCGATAAAGGTTTCATGCTCAGCCTCCGGGGGTGGTAATCAGTAATCAGGGATTAGGGACTGGTCAGACAAGCCCCAGTTGCCAATCCCCACTCACGCCTCACGGTGCTTGTGCGGGATGACCAGCCATAGGATCAAGTACGGAATCAATCCCGGCAGCCCGCCCGGCACCAACAGGATCAGGAAGAGCAGCCGGAACCAGAAGGGCGAAATGCCGTAGAACGCCCCCAATCCCCCGCAGACTCCTGCCAGAATACCATTTTGCCGACGCAACTTATTGTTTGCCATTATATCACCTCCATCGTGTAATGTACTTACTGTATTACGTGAGATAACTCGGAAAGTTGCGCAAACGCCCGCCCATTTTCACTTGCCATCCCTCTCTTTCGTGATAAACTTTTCCGATGCATAGAAGCGACTATTTTCGTGAGGAGTTGGCATGCAACGAATAAAGGTATTGCGATATGGTGTGATCTTATCCCTCATTCTCTTGCTGGCCAGCGCGGGGTCAGGCTGGGCTGCGCCGCTGGCCCAGGACGCAGTGTGGATGATCAGCTATCCGCAAGAAGGTAGCACGGTCAGCGGTGTGGTCAATATCATGGGAACGGCGACCCATCCCGCTTTCGTCTCCTACGGTATTCTCTTCGCCCCCGGAGACACCGTCACCGGCGGGACACTTTGGCGGCATGATAGTCCCATCATCTGGAACAACCAGAGCATGGTCGTCAATGGGACATTGGGCACGTGGGATACTACAGGCTTGCCCAACGGGAAATACGTGCTCGCATTGGTGGTTTACGAGGCTGGCAACGAAACGCCCAACGTGTACTTCATCCAAAACCTCACGGTGCAGAACGAGGCCGCCACACCGACGACCGAACCCACACCGGAGGCCACGCCCACCGAAATTGGCGCGCCCGCCCCGCTTCCCGCTGAAGGCGAAGCCCCCATCGCACCAACCATCGAGCAGCCGCCGACGGCTACGCCGCGCCCCACCCCCACCCTCAGCCCAGGCGTCACCCCTGGACCGGGCGACAACGGCGAAGGCGAGGAGAAGCCAAAGACGATTATCTCAATGGATGCGGTCAAAGAAGCCTTCAAGACGGGCGCGCAGCTTGCCATTATGATCTACGTCATCGGCGGTCTCTACGTGGCGATCAAAGCTGCTATCCGCTACGCGTTGCGGCTCCAACGGAAAAACCAGGGCCAGTGAGCACATCGTGAGCGAATTCTTTCTCATCGCTGGGCTGGGCAATCCCGGCCCGCGTTACATGCACAACCGCCACAACATCGGCTTTCAGATTGTGGACGCGCTGGCGCACACACACCGGCTCAGCTTCACACGTATCGAACATCGCGCGCAGACTGCCAACGGCACAATTGGAACCCGGCGCGTCATCCTGGCGAAACCGCAAACGTGGATGAACGAGAGCGGCAAAGCCGTCGTCCCGCTCAGTCACTTCTACAAAATCGATCCGGCGCGTATTCTGGTGGTCTACGATGATCTGGATATTCCCCTGGGCGACCTGCGTTACCGCCCGGAAGGGAGCAGTGGGGGACACAAAGGCGTGCAGTCGATTATGCAACTCTTGGGCGCGCAGGCGCTTCCCCGGCTGCGGGTGGGCATTGGACGCCCGCCGGGGCAAATGGATCCCGCCGCCTACGTGCTGCAAGACTTCTCCGCCGCTGAAACACACGTCGTCTGGGAAGTACAGCGCCTGGCCTGCAATCTGATAGCAGCCTGGCTCAACAACGATCCCGATTTCGAACGCCAGGGCATGACCTGGCACGTTACAACGCCGCCATCCGACTAACGACTGCCTGACTATTTTCGAGGAACAGTGGCTCTCCTACACGGACTCTTAGCCTGGGTGCGGGAACATCCCGCCTACCAAACGCTGCGCGACGCGCTCCAGGCCGGATTGGAACTCCCAACCACGGCCTTGATGCAGCGCGCCCGCCCGCCGGTCATCGCCGCCCTGAGTGAAGAGCTGCCCGCTCCCGTTGTCATCGTTGTTCCCACTGTCGACGAGAGCCGTCGCCTGATCGAGGCGCTCAAGCTGTGGGTAGACGATCCCACCCGGCTGCGTCGCTTCCCGGAACCGCCCGTCCTCTTCTACGAGCGCGCTCCGTGGACGCCGGAAACCATCACCGACCGGCTGAACGTGCTCTCTACGCTTTTCATGCACCGCATCGATACGGTCAAGACAGGTGCGCCGCCCATTATTGTCGCTTCCGTCCGTGCGTTGATGCAGCGCACGCTCCCCTATCGCCAGTTCCGCCGCACCGCGCGCAAAATCGAGGTGGATGCGCACGAATCCCTCACCGGCCTGGCGCGGCACGCCGGCGGCATCGGCTACGAACCCGTCAGCGTCGTCCAAGCGCCAGGACAATTCAGCCGGCGCGGCGGCCTGCTCGACATCTTCCCGCCGCAATCGGCGCTACCGTACCGCCTGGAATTCTTCGGCGACGTCATCGACACCATCCGCACCTTCGACCCCGCCACCCAGCGCTCGCTGCCCGAAGCCGGGCGCACGATGAGCTTCTGGCTCACGCCCGTGCGCGAGGCGCTGCCGTTGGACGGTGAGCGCGCCCTGATAACGCTGCGCGCGCTGTTGGAGACGTCACTCCCCACCGACGTGCGCGCGCTCCTCGAAGCCGACGCGCAATCGCTCGAAGCGGCCATCCCCTTCCCTAACCTGGAATTCTACCTCCCTTACTTCTACCAGGAAGATGGAACATTGCTGCACTATTTGCCCGACAACGCACTGGTCGTGCTGTGCGAAGCCGAGAAACTGGCCGCGCGCTGGCGCGAGTTGGAAGAAGAGGCCACCGAGCAGCGCAAGCAAATCGCGGAAGAGGGCTATCTGCCACCCGACGCCGAGCCGCCCTACGTCGCCTGGGACGCGATCCACGAACGACTGGAACGCAGCGCAGTTAAGCCAGCTGGTACGCTTGCGCTGCACGATAGCGGGGAAGGCGCGCTGGCGGAAGGCTTCACATCTGAAATCCACTTCGCCGGACGGCTGCCGGAAGCGCTGGGACGCATCCGGCAGTGGCTCTCGCTCAACGATCAGGTCGTCGTCGTCAGCCGCCAGGCCGAGCGTATGGCCGAACTGTGGCAGGAATTCAATCCACCGCCGGTTTTGCAAAGCGTCCTCGCCGCGCCGGAGGGCCTGCTGACCTTCGTGCAGGGGGCAGCGCCGGGCGGCTGGCAATGGAACAGCGCGCGCGGCACGCGCCACCTCATCACCGACGAAGAACTCTTCGGCTGGCGACCGCCGGAGCCGCGCCGCCGACCACGCCGTCGCGCCGCTTCGCCGGAGTTTAGCTTCGCGGACCTGCAACCGGGCGATCCGGTCGTCCACGAGGATTACGGCATCGGCATCTTCCGCGGATTGGTCACGCGCGGCGTCGACGACATCGAGCGCGAGTACCTGCTCCTCGAATACGCCGCCCCTCCCGCGCACGGCGAAATCGAGTCACGGGGCAGCGACAAGCTCTACGTGCCCATCCACCAGGCCGACCGCCTCACGCGCTACGTCGGCGCGGAGGACGGCCCGCCGCGTTTGAGCCGGTTGGACGGCGCGGCCTGGGCGCAGACGAAGGCCCGCGTGCAAGCCGCCACCGCGCATGTCGCCGCCGAACTGCTAGAACTCTACGCCGCCCGGCAAATCGCGCCCGGTTACGCCTTCGCGCCCGACACCGGCTGGCAGCGCGAACTGGAGGTCGCCTTCCCCTACATCGAAACCGACGATCAGGTGCAGGCCATCACTGCCGTCAAAGAGGATATGGAGAAAGCGCGGCCCATGGACCGACTGATCTGCGGGGACGCCGGCTACGGCAAAACCGAGGTCGCGTTGCGCGCCGCGTTCAAAGCCGTTATGGACGGCAAACAGGTGGGGATGCTCGTGCCGACGACGGTGCTGGCCCAACAGCACTATGAGACCTTCCGCGACCGCCTGGCCCCCTTCCCCGTCACCGTGGAACTGCTCTCGCGCTTCCGCACCGACGCTGAGCAGCGCAAGGTTCTCACCGGACTACGCGAAGGCAAGGTAGACATTGTCATTGGCACGCACCGGCTGCTGCAACAGGACATCGCCTTCAAGGACTTAGGTCTGGTCATCATCGACGAAGAGCAGCGGTTCGGCGTCGCCCACAAAGAGCGCCTCAAGCAGATGCGTACCGAGGTGGACGTGCTCACCCTCACCGCCACACCCATCCCCCGCACGCTCTACATGGCGCTGACCGGCGTGCGCGACGTGAGCATCATCGAGACGCCGCCTCAGGAACGGCTGCCGATCGCGTCGTACACCGGCGTCTACGACAGCGACGTGGCGCGGCGCGCGATTTTGCGCGAACTCAAACGCGGCGGGCAGGTGTTCTACGTCCACAACCGCGTGGAATCGATTCACGCCGTCGCCGGGCGGGTGCAAGCGCTCGCGCCCGAAGCGCGCGTCGCCGTGGCGCACGGGCAGATGCAGGAACGCGAGCTGGCGCGCGCGATGCAGCGCTTCGCCAACGGCGAGGTAGACGTGCTGCTGGCGACGACGATCATCGAGAGCGGTCTGGACTTCCCCAACGCCAACACCCTCATCGTCGAGCGGGCGGATCGCTTTGGGCTGGCGCAATTGTACCAGTTGCGAGGCCGGGTGGGACGCGGGACACGACGGGGCTACGCCTACTTCTTCCACAAGCGGCGGATGAACGACGACGCGCGGATGCGCTTGCAGGCATTGGACGAAGCGACAAGCGGGGGTGGCGGCTTCACCGTGGCCCTGCGCGACTTGGAAATCCGCGGCGCGGGCGACATCCTGGGCCGGCAGCAACACGGGCACGTCGCCGACGTGGGCTTCACGCTCTACACGCGGATGCTCTCACGGGCGGTGAATCGCCTCAAGGCGGAGCGCGCCGGACAGCCGGAACCACCCGAACCCATCGGTTCCATCACCATCGAGCTGCCACTGGCGGTCGGCTTGCCCACGGACTACGTCCCCGACGACAAATTGCGCCTGCAACTCTACCGCCGTTTGGCCGATCTGACCACCGCAGAAGAGGTCGTCCACCTTCAAGAAGAGCTAGAGGACCGCTTTGGGCCGTTGCCGGAAGAAGCGCAGAACCTCATCTACCAGTTGCAACTCAAAATCCTGGCGCGCGATGCCCGCATCCCGGCCATCGTCGTCGAAAACGGGCAGATCGCGTTGCGCCCGCCCTGGCTCAAACGGTTCGATCCGAGCAGGATCGCGCAGATACGCCGCCGGTTGAGCGAACACGTGCGGGTCGGGCGTCAGGAAATCTGGCTCCCCCTGGCCTGGGAAGAAACCCGCTGGCGCGACAACCTGCAGCACGTTCTCCAATCCCTGGCAGAGTGGTGGGAAGAGAATCATGAATCAAGAATCATGAATCGAGAATCGGCGAATGGGGAATCGGCGGATAACGAATCATGAATCACGAACCACGAACGGCCTAACCACCAAACTACCCAACCACCATCACTGTGGGAGTTATTTGTTTTCTCCATATATCTTTACCTTTTTTGCGAAGTCGTTTAGTCAAGGTATCTTCAGTCAGATCGGTTGGAGTGTGAGATGTCGAAAGTGATTTTTCAAAAGTCGGTTTGGCTTTTCGTGACGCTGGTTGCCTTGAGTATTATCGCCTTTTCAACGGTTTTAGCGGCGAATGAGGTGAGGATTTTTGAGCAGAGGACGCGCATGACTGATCCACCTCCGGACTTGATTCCATCTTTCTTCAAGCGTTATGGTTGGGATAAGCCTGTGTACGTGCAGTATTTTTTATGGGTGAAACATTGGGTGCAAGGAGATTGGGGAGAATCGTGGATTTGGCGTCAGCCCGTCCGTGACATCGCACTCTTATCGTTGGGACGCACGCTGGCAGTCTATACGCCCCCGGTTCTGCTTTTTTGCGGCCTGGCGTTTGTTCTATGGGTTCGCGCGGGTTGGCAAAGTCGAATCAACAGGAACCTCTTGTTGGGCGTCACTTGTCTGCGCGCAGTTCCAATATACTTTTGGGCGTTGGCGTTGGCTGTGATCGTGATGCGGCTTTTCTACTTTGACCCGTACCGACTTTTCTACTTTTTACGCCTGGAGACCACGTGGAATTTGCCGCGCATTCTGGATTTACTCCCTCATCTCGGCGCTCCAACTTTGCTTTTGGGATTGGTAATCCTGACCGAGTTTTTTGTCGCAAGATGGCGCCGGTTTGAGATCGCTCACGATGATCTGGAAGCGTTCAAAGCCAAGCAGTTTCCCGGAAAGGCTGCCCGCAAAGTCTGGCGGCATCTCGTCCTGACCCAATTTGCCCACGCGCTCCGAGACTTCCTGCCGCGATTTGTTTCTGAGTTGGTGCTGTTCTCTGTTCTGTTCTCCAGGCAAATGCTTGGAGGGTATCTCGCCTATTCTCTGTGGGAGGGTGATCCTCGCCTATCTTGTGCGGTTTTCTTCGTTATCACCGGCGGCGTAGCCGTGGGATGTTTTTTGTTGGATGTATGGGCAGCGTGGCTTGAGCGAAACAATTTCCGTCACCTCAACGGCGCCGCTGCAACAGTTTAGCAATGTAAGGAGACTATCATGAAATACTTTACCTCTGTCGAAAACAACACCGGACTGAATCGTGTGCCTTACAATCCCTGCAAGTTGTTGGGCTTTGAGTTGCTGAACCTCGCGGCGGGCGGCGCCTACAGCGGCGAGACGGGCGACCGCGAGGTGCTGGCCGTCATCCTGGGCGGGAAGGCGAACTTCGAAGTCGCCGGGCAGCGCTTCCCGCAGGTCGGTGGGCGGGCCAATGTCTTTAGCGGAAAGCCGCACTCGGTCTACATGCCGGCGGGCTGCGAGTACACCATCGCCGCCGATGCGCCCGTCAGCATCGCGCTAACCAGCGCGCCGAGCGACCTGGACGTCGCACCCTATGTCATCGGGCCGGAGCGCGTCACCAATGGCGCGTGGGGTGCGGCGAACTTCAAGCGCTACTTCCACCAGATTCTCACACTGGCGGGGCAGCCCGATCTGCCCGCGCGGCGGCTCATCGTCGGCGAGACATTCACGCCGAGCGGCAACTGGAGCACGTTCCCGCCGCACAAACACGAGGTGGACGATCTGCCCCGCGAGGCCGATCACGAGGAGGTTTACTTTTTCAAGGTGAACCCGCCCGACGGCTTCGGCATCTGCCGTTACTACAATGCCGACGGCGTGGAGGAAAACTTCACCGTGCGCGACAACACCATCCTCATGGCCCCGCACGGCTATCACACCGTCGTCAGCGCGCCGGGCTATATGACCTACTACCTGTGGTTCCTCGCCGGCGAGCACCGCATCCAGGCCACAGCGGACGACCCTGCATTGGCGTGGGTTAGCCGCACCGTGCCGATGTTGAAGGAGTTGGGGGCGTAAAAGTTAAGGCGGTTCCTCGCCTCTAGGCGTTACGGAAGGCTTCCCAATCCAACCCTAGTTGGCGCACGACGGCGCGCAGTGTTCCTAATTTCAGGTCTTTGCTGCCCCAATCAGGCAAGGAAGCCATCTGGTCCGTTGCCGGGTTGTACCACTTGCGATGTGAACCTCCACTGCGGCGTGCCAGCTCTTCGCAACCCAAGGCGCGCAGTTTCTGGGTGACTTCGCGGTACTTCATGAGACAGCGACGGCCGTTTCGAGCCACATAGGCGCGACCGGCGCCAGCGGTTGTAATGCTGTGGGTAAGGGACGGCCTAAATCACTATAAGCCTCGATCACAGCCTGCAGCGCGTCTTCGGCGTTTTCCAACGCCTCTTTGATCGAGTCGCCTTCCGTGATCAACTCTGGCAGAAATGGGCACGTCACGGTAAAACCGCCTTCGGGCTGCGGTTCCAAAACCAGTGGAAGTTTGTAAATTGTGCTCATCGCTTTCTCCTTTGTCTGCATTATACGGGAGAACTCAGGCGAGGCAAATGGTGGCTGGGAGGGTGATGCTGGACATTTTCCAACTTTGCCTATACTGCGTCATGGTTCTTGTTCACGAGAAACGAGGTATCCACAAATGATCGAAGCATTTCTCAACCCACCCCGCGAATTCAGTCTAGCGCCGTTCTGGTTCTGGAACGACGTGCTGGACGAAGCGGAAATCGTCCGGCAGATTGCGGATTTCGAGGCGCACGACGTCTACGGTTTCGTCATCCATCCGCGTGTGGGACTGCCCCGCGACATCGGGTGGATGTCCGATCGGATGCTGTACTTCATGCGCATCGCCATCGAAGAGGCGCAGCGCCGCGATATGTTCGTCATCCTCTACGACGAGGGGATGTACCCCTCCGGTTCCTCCTCCGGACAAGTCGTCGCCGCGAACCCCGCTTACCAATGCCGTTGCCTGGCAATAATCGACCTCGATAACCATTCAAAAAATCCGTTTCATCCGTTAAATCCGTTGACCAATCTCGTCGCCACCTTCGAACGCCCCAACGGCCAACGCATCGCCATCATCGACCGCCCCGTCAACGCCGTGATCCGCGGGCTCCACTACATCGGCGAGGGGCCTGAGGAGGACACACCGCCCGCCGCCGACATCCTCAATCCCGACGCGACGGCGACGTTCATCCGCCTGGTCTACGCCCGGTACGCCGAGGCACTGGGCGACCACTTCGGCAAGACGATCCGTGCCATCTTCACCGACGAGCCAGGACTGCTTGGTCGCCCGCGCGAGCGCGATATCTGGCCTGGCACGACGGGCATCCTGGAACACGTCAACGCTTACCTCGGCTACGACTTCACGCCGCACCTGCCCGCGCTGTGGTACGACGACGAACCGGACGCGGAACGCTACCGCGAGGATTACAAATGCGCGCTGGCCCACCGTCTGGAAGAAACCTTCTACCGCCAGCTTTACGAATGGTGCGAGGCGCACGGGATCGCGCTCACGGGCCATCCGGGGCGCGGCGACGACATCGGTTACCTGCGCTACTTCCACATCCCCGGACAGGACATCGTGTGGCGCTGGGTGTTGCCCGGCCCGACGGCGCTGGAAGGGCCGGAGTCCACCCAGGGAAAGTGCTCGTCGTCCGCCGCGCTGCACCTGGGACGGTGGCGCAACAGCAACGAGTGCTTCGGCGCTTACGGGCACGGCTTTACCTGGGAGGAGATGAAGTGGCTGGTGGATTGGTGCTTCGTGCGCGGCGTGAATCTGCTCTACCCGCACGCCTTCTTCTACTCGATCCGCGGCCCGCGCAAGGACGAACGCCCGCCCGACGTCGGCCCCCACAGCCCGTGGTGGGACGAGTACAAGCCGTTCGCCGATTACGTCCGGCGGATGAGCTGGCTCAACACGGACAGCGCGGGCGATGCGCCCGGACATGTCTGTCACACCGCCATCCTGACCGAATCCATCGATCTGCCGTGGAACGCGGCCAAACTTTGCTTCCAACACCAGCGCGATTTCAACTATCTGGAACTGCGCCACCTGTGGGAAGACGCAGCCGTCACGCCGGAAGGCATCTTCATCACCGGGATGCACTACCCGGTTGCGATCATCGACGGCCTGACCGCCATTCCCAAAGAAGCCAAACCCGCCCTGCAAACCCTCGCCGAGGCCGGACGGCTGATCGCCTGGCAATCCTCGCCCCTCCCATCCGTTAAATCCGTTCAATCCGTTGAGGATTTCCTGGCCGCGATAGATCGCCTCGTCCCGCCCGATCTCACCGCGACGCCGCCCGCGCCGGACTTACGCTACCGGCACGTCATCAAGGAAGGCATCCATTACTACATCCTCGTCAACGAAGGATTGACGCCACTGCACACAACGCTCACCGTCTCCGCCGAAGGCAACGCAACGTGGATCGATCCGCTGGCGCTGACGGAAACCGCAGCCGCCGAATCACTCGATCTGACACTAGAACCATACACTTTACGCATCTTATGCGTGCATTAAAGGCCTATCGAGGAAATATTCCCTACAACGCTTCCGGCGGATCACAATCCGCCGTTGCCATGTCAGCGCGGGATTATGATCCCGCGCAAGCGTCTTGTTATTGAGGGAGCGTATGCCAAACCGAAGTCCCATCTTGCTTGAAGTCAAAGACCTACACACGCACTTCCCAACGTCCGGGGGGCTGGTGCGGGCGGTGGACGGCGCCAGCTTCACACTGCATCGCGGTGAGACGGTGGGGCTGGTGGGGGAAAGCGGCTGCGGCAAGTCCGTCATGGCGCGCTCGATCCTGCGCATCGTGCCGCCGCCGGGCGCCATAGCGGGTGGACAAATCCTCTATCACCGGCCAGTGGGCAACCAGGCTGAGACGGTGGACTTGACCGCGCTCGATGCGGACGACGCGACGCTGCGCTTTATTCGCGGCCTCGAAATCGCGATGATCTTCCAGGAGCCAACATCGTCGTTCAACCCGGTGTACACCATTGGACACCACATCGTCGAGGCAATCCAGCTCCACCAGCCGATCTCCAAAGAACAGGCGCTCCAACAGGCCATCGATATGTTGGGCAAAGTGGGGATGCCCAATCCGTCACGCACCGTCCATCGCTATCCGCACCAACTGAGCGGCGGGATGTGCCAGCGGGCGATGATCGCGCTGGCGCTGTCCTGCTATCCGAGCCTGCTTATCGCCGACGAACCGACGACCGCGCTCGACGTCACCACCGAGGCGCAAATCCTCCAGTTGATGCTCGACCTGCAGCACGAATTCGGCATGGCGATCCTCTTCATCACGCACAACCTGGGCCTCATCGCGCAGATGACGGAGCGCGTCCTGGTAATGTACCTGGGCCGCGTCGTCGAGGAGACCGACGTGGATACACTGTTCTACAATGCCAAACACCCCTACACGCAGGCGCTTCTACGCTCCATTCCGCGCCTAGGGCCGCGCGACCGTAACGCACGCCTCTACTCCATCCGCGGCGTCGTGCCGGAGCCGTACGAGACGCCACCCGGCTGCCCGTTCCATCCGCGTTGCGAGCAGATGCGCCCCGGAGTCTGCGACCAAGAGGAGCCGCCATGGGTGACGATTGTGACGGGGCATAGGGTGAGATGTGTGCTGTATGAGTAGGCAGAAGATTGGCCTTGCCCTTCAAACATTGGACAACGGCAAAACTACATCAGGGTAGATCGTGGCGGCTAGCCTTTCCCGTTATCGCATCCACCCTGATTTCCCAATTCTCCCATCGTTGGCCGTTCTCACGGTATTTGACTAACCAAGTATTACGAGAAGTCAGTATCACGCTCGTATCACAAGCGTCATTGATACTTTCTCGAAATTCTTGACCTCCGTGTACATCGGCAATTGCAAGCGCCTTATAAAAATCTACTGTCGTTTTGGACAAGTCTAGTGTGCGATGTCTCCAATGCATCGGTGAATAAGAAATATGTACTTTTATGATTTCAGCCGTGCGATCAAATACTAACTCGGCATGTTTAACGCTCGGTACATAACCTTCCATATATGAATCAGCAAAGAACATTGCCAGGCTGTTCAACACTGGTTCGGGTGTACAAGGAAGATCAATAGTATGAAACCAGGTCAAATTCGGCGAAACATCCCAGCCTTGGGCTTCTAATACCTGTTTCGCCAGTACATACCAATCATCCTCCGTAGGATTTTCGGGCAGAGCACTCGTATCAAGTGCGACTTCTGTGTCTGTCAGGGTAATGTATTCATCATCGGCCAAGACAACGTAACCGAGCCAGATAACAAGACATAACAAAATACATCCGGACCAGAGTATTAGCGGCAACCAGATCTTAGTGATGCGGTTTTTTCGATTCATTACAATCTCACCTCGTGCTGATCAGATGGCACTCATGTGTGATTCAATGATTGCGATCAACTCATCATATCCTTGAAGGCCAGAATTGATGACGATAATTGGCTTGCTGCCTACCCCAAAACTGTGGCCAAGAAGGCGGTGGAATATACTCAGCCGCTTCACCTGAATAGTTCGCCACTTGTTGGGATCATTGTATGGTGGTGGTAGTGAACATACTCGCAATTCGATCACATCCTGCCACGGGACAAAAACCGATATCACGCAATAGATCTTAACCTTAAGCCCATCAGGCGTGGTATAGATATGTGTATATAGCGCGAGTGACACCAATCCGAGAAGTAAACCTATGCCTCCTCCAACAAGCGAGCCTAGGAGATTCTGGGATATGGCTGGCGGGACATTGAAAGCTGCTGGAAATAGTATGTTTAAGAGTCCGAATATTGCTGAACCCAGCAACATTGCTCCGACCAAGACTACAAACAGGGGTGGCATTATACAAAGCAGACTCAGCCAGAGTGGATATTTGAATTCCTTTATGCTCGATGCCATTTCTCTAACCACAAGGATTTACTCCACTTTATCTCCACCATGATACGATTGAGGACATACATAGGTAGTATATTCCAACCCGCATTAGGAGCAAAAAACTATCCAAAATCGCAACCTGTGATACACTTGATCGCGTACTATAAATACCAGATTCAGCACGCTGTGAGCGACTTTGGACTTTCGACTTTTGACATTCGACTGTTTTTAAGGAGACCCAATGACCCAACCATTCCCACCACCCGGCTTTATCCCCGCCGCATCCGCGATTCCCGGCATCGTGGTGTACGCGCCCGCGCCGGAGGAGGCCGAGGCGCAGCCTGAGATTGTCGAATTCAAGTGCCCGCAGTGCCAGGCGATGACGGCGTACAGCGTCGCCGACGGCGGCCTGCGCTGCACGTACTGCGGCTATTACGAGCCGCCTGCCAGGACGATTGTCGGCAAAGGGGCGCAGGAGTTCGAATTCACCGTGGAGACCATGGCCGTCGCCAGCCAGGCGCACGGTTGGGGTGAGACGCGACAGGAATTGCAGTGCCAGAACTGCAACGCGCGCGCCACCCTCCCACCGGGCCGGTTGACGCACACTTGCCCGTTCTGCGGATCGAACCGCGTGCTGCAACAGGACGCGCCGCAAGACGCGCTGCGCCCGCGTTTCCTGATCCCCTTCACGATCGAGGCCGACGCTTGCCGCCCCATCGCCGAGAAGTGGTTGGGCAGCAGTTGGATGACGCCGAAATCCCTCAAGCAATCCACCGTCGCCGGATTCACGGGCATCTACCTGCCCTACTGGACCTTCGACACCGTGACGCAAGCCGACTGGAAGGCCGAAGTCGGGCATCAGGAGACGCGCCGCCACTACAACTCCGCGACCAAATCCTGGGAGAGCCATACGGTCACGGTCTGGCGCTGGGAGTCCGGGCGCATCCGTAAGTTCTTCGACGATTTACTCGTCGCCGGGACGGCGCGCTTGAGCCACGTGCTCTTGAACCAACTGCAAAACTACGACACGCACGCGTTGGTCGCCTACGAACCGCAGTATCTCGCCGGATTTCTGGCGCAAGCCTACGACGTCCCGCTGGAAAAGGCATGGGAAGTGGGCCGCGAGGCAATGCGCGCCGATACGCGCGATGCGTGCCGCGGACAGGCCAGCACCTCGCAGATTCGCAACTTCAGCATGGCGTTGGATTTCAGCGAGGAGAGCTGGCGTTACGTGCTTGTTCCGATCTACATGACCGTTTTCCAGTACGAGGGCCAACCTTACCAGGTTATGATCAACGGGCAGACAGGAGCCATCGCCGGGCAACGTCCGGTGGACTGGAACAAGGTCTGGCTGGCGGTGGGGGCGCTGGTCGCGCCAGGTGCGCTGTTGAGTCTCCTGGGCCTGCTAGCGATTGTACTGGGGGTGGTTTTACCTCCGGCGTTGGGGGCAGCAGCCGTGCTGCTTGTGCCGGGCATCATTCTGCTCATCATCGGCGGGATTATCGCCTTCACCATTGTCGGCAAAGCACGGAGGATGAGCGATGTCTGAATTGACCGGATGGGGAACCGAAGTTGTGATCGCCGTCTGCCCGCACTGCGACTGGCGCTATATCGTCCCCGCTGAAAAGGCGACGTTGCGCTGCCCGCACTGTTTCTCGGCAGACCTGGAACCCGTCACCGAAGGCGTGGAACAGTTGCCCTATCTCCGCCCGCCGGAATTGGTGACGCCCTTCACGGCGACGAAGACCGTCGCCGACGAGCGCATCGAAAAATTCGCCGACGGCATCCCCTTCGCGCCGCGCGACCTGAACCCGGAGGCGCTGCGCGGTCGCGTGCAACCGCTTTACCTGCCGATGTGGCTGGTCGACGGCGACGTGGCGGCGACGTGGGAAGCCGAAATCGGCTTTAACTACGGCGTGGTTAGCCACCAGGAGCGCTACAGCGACGGCAGCGGATGGGCCACACAGCAGGTGCAAGAGACGCGCATCCGCTGGGAACCACGCGTGGGACAGCTCGAACGCCACTACGACAACATCGTCGCGCCCGCGTTGGAGCAACACGTCGCTATGGAACAAGCGTTGGGCGTCTACGCGCTCGACAACACGCAGCCTTATGCCGCCGGTACCCTCGAACGCGCGCTCGTGCGCCTGCCGGATCGCGCGCCGCAGGCCGCTTGGACCGACGCGGCTCCGGCGTTTCAGGCGACGGCAGGCGAAGAATGCCGCCAGGCCGCCAGCGCGGATCACATCCGCCAATTTCGCTGGTCGCCAGCATACACGGGCCAACAGTGGACGCTGTTATTGCTGCCGCTCTACGCCACATACTACCTCGACGACGAGGGCCAACCCCGCCCGGTGTTGATCAATGGCCAATCGGGGCGCGTGTACGGCGTGCGCCGGGCGTCGATGCAGCGCGCGCAGCATACGGCGCTGATCATTGTGGCGATCGCTACCGTACTCTTCCTCTTGAGTCTGGCCGCGGGCGTGGCAGGATTGGCGGTGCCGCCGCTGCTCGCCGCCGGAGGCATTGGTGGTGTGATAGCGTTGTGCGTCGGCCTGGGCGCGATCATCCCCATCGTCCGCGCCTGGCAATTCAATCGAAGACCTGTAGAGATATTGTAGCAGATCAACCCCCAATCTTCACTAATTTTAGGTTTCATTCGTGGATATTCGTGTAGATTCGTGGTTTGTTTTGGGAGGCGACATGTTAAGTGCTTTTCTACAACAAGGTGGATGGCTGTTAATTCCGGCGCTGGCGACGGGCATCGTGAACTGGATCGCGGTGGCGCGAGCGCAGAAGCGCGTGGAGTACGTCGTCAAACCGGGGACACTGATCCTGGTCATCATCGCGGCGCTGCTGTTGATGCGCGGCGCGCCGGATGAACGGTTGGCGCTGTTCTTCGTACTGGGGCTATGCTTCTCGCTGGCGGGAGATGTGTTCCTGATGCTGCCCGGCGAGCGATTCTTTATCCCTGGGCTGATCTCGTTCTTTATCGCACACGTCTTCTACATCATCGGGTTGAATCCCACGTTGCCGCCGCTCGGTTCGGTGATCGTGATGATCGTTGTAGCGGCACTCGGAGTGATGCTCTACACGCGCATTGCAGCGTCCCTGCGGCAGAAAGGCGAGCAGGCGATGCGCGTGCCGGTGGGCGCCTACGCGACGATCCTCAGCCTGATGCTCTTCTCGGCGTGGGCAACGCTGTTCCGCCCGGATTGGTCGGCCGCCGCGCGCTTCACCGCGATCCTGGGCGCGACGCTCTTCTTCGCCTCCGACTCGATGCTGGCGTGGAATAAATTCGTCGCGCCGTCGCACGCGCTGCGCGTGGGGGTGATGGTCACCTACCACCTGGCGCAGTTCGCGCTGGCGGCGACCATCGCGCTGGCGGTGTGATGCCACACCTGCTGCTCGTCCGACACTCTCTGCCGGACATTGACCCTGGTGTTGCCGCGCGCTATTGGAAATTATCGGATGAGGGCCGCCGTCGCTGTACAACGTTGGCCGAAATGCTGCCAACCTACCATCCCGCCGTCGTTGTATCCAGCGCGGAGCCGAAAGCCGCGGAAACGGCAGCGCTCGTTGCTGTAAATCTCGGTATCCCACTTGAGAGCGAGGCGGATTTACACGAGCACGACCGCAGCGATGTCACGCATCTCTCGCAGGAAGAATTCCAACGCTCTGTGGCGCGTCTCTTTGCACAGCCGGAAGATTTGGTCTTCGGAAATGAGACGGCAGCGCAGGCACAGCACCGTTTCGAACAGGCTGTCGACCGGCTCTTGGCGCGCCATCCGGGGAAAACCGTAGCCGTGGTTGCGCACGGGACGGTGATTTCGCTCTTTGTCGCCGCGCGATGCAGCAACGTCGATGGCCACGCCCTGTGGAAGCAGCTAGGACTGCCCGCCTTTGTTATACTGTCCCTGCCGGATTTTACGCTGGAATCGGTGATCTCCGGCATCGAAAATGCTTATTGAGGTGGAAACCATGGAAAACATTCACGTTGAAACCTGGCTTTATGGGCCGTTAGCAAAATATGGTGGGAGCAACGACAATATTTTCGCCTTGCAGCACATCGATCTGCCGGAAGAGGCCACCGTGCAAGACTTGCTGAACCATCTGGAGATGCCCACGGAAGAGCGCGGGATCACCTTCATCAACGGCAATCTGAGCGCGATGCCCGGCTTGCAGCCCGACTTGCCACACCCTCTCGACGATGGCGACCGCGTGGCGTTCTTCCACACGAAGAGCATGTGGCCGTTCCAGTACCGGCACGACGTGGCGATGGTGTCCGAATTCAAGGAAACACTCGATCAGCGGGAAGACGGCGGGCGGCGCACACGCTACGACACGATTGCGTAATTATTGTCCCGGCGTACCAAACCCCTGACTCGCGTCATCCAACACCAGTACCCAATCGGGATGCTGTCCGGCCGGCGAGAAGGTCTGCGCGCCGATCGCCGGGAATTGGCCAATCCACGTCGCTTCGCCGGTGCAGGGCGCGTACCACCAGGCGTCGACTCGCGCGCCGGAGATCACTTCCAGGTTGACGGTGACAGGCAGCGGCAACGGCAGATAGACGAAGGCGTAACAACCTTCACTGTCGCAGGTGGCGCGGACGTGATGACCGCCCGTGCCCGGATCGGAGAGCAGCATCGTCTGGTCGGGAATCCGGTTGAGATAAGGCCGCGACTCCATCAGCGCTCGCAGATGCTTCACCTGGCGCGCTCCGGGCCGGTTGAGAGCCACTGGCCACGGGAACTCGGCAAAGTTGACGGCCTCGCGCTGCTCATCGGCAAACTGCCAGACGGCGTGATGCCCATAGGTGACGCCGCACGCACCCGCGAATACCGAGCGGTATAGCTGCTTGCGCACGTCGTGGTCACGGAAATAGCCGTTCTTGGAATCCCACGTGGGCCACGGACTGACCGGATGATCCTCGTAGTTCGGTTCCCCATCGAGCGTGGGCTTGACCGGCGTGAGCGCGTAATCGCGCGTCACCCACTCCCACACCGGCACGTCATGCCCGCCGCCGTGTCCCGACTGCATCATGTGCATATCCAGCCAGGGCTCGTCGTGCAGCCACGCTGACGTGGAACGCCCGCCCGCCGGGTGGTACGTCTTGAACGACGCGCGCCCCATCCCCGCGTCGATGCCCGCCGCCATCGCCCGCCAAATCGGGCGATAGTCGTGGTTTTCGTGGATGGCAGGCCGGTCGCCGCCGAGAATCCAGACGACGTTGGTCTGCTCGCGGTAGCGCGCGCCGAGAAAGCGCCCGTAGACTTCCGCGTTCTCCGGGTTAAACACAATCGGCCCCGCGCCCCACTGGTGATTGACCTTGTCGCCCCAGGTGGGCAGCAGGCCGACATAGAGACCATGACGGGCCGCCATCTGGATTATTTCATCGACGTAGGCGAAGTACGCCTCGTTGGGCCGCGTGGGATCGTTGTCGAGCAGCGGGCGCTCGCCGTAAGCGTTGGGCGTGTTGAGGCCGTCGAATTCGGCCAGCGCCACCGCCTGGATGACGGTGAAGCGGTTGGCCTGCCGGTTGGCGAAGTACCGCTCCGCCTCCTCGCGGGTCAGCCGGTGAAACAACTCCCAGGCCGTATCACCGAGCCAGAAGAACGGATCGCCGTTTTCGGTGATGATGAAACGCCGGTTCGAGCCAACCTGCAAACGTGGCAGTGAAATCATCGTCGATCTCCCTCCCAAATTAGTGAAAACTCGTGGAGATTCGTGGTGGATTTTTATGCGGCAGCCTCACATCGCCACATCCAGCGGTTCACGCAACATGAACAGATAGTAGTCGCCGACATGTCGGAATCCCAGCGAGGTGTAAGCTTTTTGCGCCGGGATGTTGATTTCGTCGGTGAACAGAATCGCCAACTGCGCATCCTTAGCGCGGGCATCGAGCAACGACTGCGCGACGACGCAGCGCGCGTAGCCGCGCCGGCGAAACTCCGGCGGCGTCCACACCCCGCCGATTTGCACGGCTTCCCAGATGCGCGAATTGAAGGCGCTGGTGGCGACGGGCCGCCCATCGGCTTCGAGAATCCAGGTATCGCCGTCTTCAACAGCACGCTTGGCCATGGCGCGCTCGTGCATCCAAAGCTCCTCGGTCTCCTCTTCTCCCAACGCCTCGATCTCGTAACCGACACGCCAACGCGCCAGAATGTCCACATCGCGCAGCTCGGCCAGACGTCCCGTGACCTTGCCTGTCTGCAACGCCTCCGGAACAATCAGATCGTTCAACGCGAGGCTGTAAAGGACTTCACCCCGGTCCAACTGGAGAGCGACAGACTCCAGAGGCAGTGCACTTTTCATCGCACTCACCTGCTCAAGCGGCCCGATGATGCCCTTGAGTGGGCGTCCCGATGCCCTCAACGTCTCGCGCCACAACACATCGAGATGCACGGGCGCTTGCGTGATGATGATGCCGTTCCAGAAATGCGCCATCACGGCAACGATGTGGTCATCCTCAAAAACAGCCACGTAATCCCCGGTATAGCGCTTGCCATCGTACGCCAGACCGGATTCGCGCATATTGCTGATCAGAAACATGGATGTTTCCAGACGCGGCAGCAAGAAGGCTTCCAGGATCGCTTCATCACCCGGGACCAGTTGTCGAATCATCACCATGGATCACCTCACGAAACAAGTTTCCAATCACCCGGAAATGCTACTCTCGGACTAAAGGATGTCAAGTGTGCAGTAAAAACCGCGATTGACTTACTATTCCCTTAAGGTATAATATCCCTGTTATGAAGCTGGACTTGAAAACCACGCGGGCGACCGCGCGGTTTTCAGTGTAAGGGCCAGGCTTCAACGACAATCGCTGTCCAACATCCTCATATGAGGATGATGCTATAAGAAGAGGAGTAGATAACAATGACGAAACGAACTTATCAACCCAAAAAACGTAAACGGATGCGCACCCACGGGTTTCGCGCGCGTATGGCCACGAGCACCGGGCAAGAGGTTTTGAAGCGCCGCCGGCGCAAGGGCCGCCACAAGCTCATTCCTGTGAGCCTGGGTGGAGCAAAACGCTTGAATTGGAAGGAAGCTGCACAACGCCCGCGCCGCCGTGATTAGGCACGCACGTGTCCTTGTGTTGACTAACATATAGTGCTGTTGGAGCACCACAATTGGCAAAAAGCAATGCGCCTACGCCGTCCGGAAGAATTTCGGCGTGTCTGGTCAGCCGGACGGTCGTGGGCGCATGCCCTGTTCGTGCTGTGGGCGCTCCCGAATGATCTGGATCATGTCCGCGTTGGCATTACCGCCAGTCGCAAAGTCGGCAACGCCGTGGCCCGCAATCGGGCGCGGCGCTTATTGCGTGAAGCTGCACGACATCTCTATCCTCACATCACCACCGGGTGGGACCTGGTCTTGGTGTCGCGCTCCACGTTGGTCACAGTGAAAGAACCCCAAGTGGAAAGTGCGCTGCGGTCTATGCTGAGTCGCGCGGGATTGTGGACACCGTTGGTGGAAGATGATGCAAGATGAAAGCGATAGCGCTGTGGTTGTTGCGCTTCTATCAAATTGCGATCTCACCACGCCTCCCACCGGCCTGTCGTTTCACCCCGACATGTTCAGAATACACCTATGAGGCCATACAACGTTATGGCTTCCTGCGTGGCGGATGGCTGGGCATCAAACGCGTCACACGGTGCAATCCTTTCAATCCGGGTGGATATGATCCCGTTCCTTAAAAACGTTTGTCGAGCGTGACGGTAAAACAAAGGTACGCTCAACCAGGAGGAAACATGAATCTGCGGCGGATAATAACTGACCGCCTCTATAAACGAGGAAATGATACCCGCGCCGGAGCACGCGGTCGCACAGCCGGTATAGGTATAACGCTCTTTTTGCTGATGACGGTATTGGCCGGCTGCGCCGGTGGCAGGCTACGCCATGAAAGCTGGCCCGGTCTGCTCGTGGACGACGAAGTGATCTATGCAGCCAATCTGGAACGGGTCCAGGCCTTCAACGCCGAGACCGGCAAGTGGCTGTGGAGCTATCCCGAAGAATCGGACAGAGAGCTGCGGCCCTTCTATTCGACCCCCGTGCTGGCAAAGGATTACGGCGACCATGGCCTGCTCCTGATCGCCGGGTACAAGGACAAGACCATCTACGCGCTCAACCTGGGCGAATCCCGCGCCGAGCGGCCCGATCTGCTCTGGACGTTCGCACAGGCCACCGGCCAATACGTTGGCAGCGGTGTCGTGGCAGATGGGCTGTTCATCATCGGCAACGGCGACGGCTACGTCTACGCGGTCAACCTTGACGATGGCACATTAGCGTGGAAATTCCTCACGAAGGATCGCGTGTGGGCTACCCCCGTCGTCCTCGAGGACACTGTCTATATTGCCTCCCTCGATCACCACCTTTATGCCGTTGACATTGCCACAGGCGCGGAACGTTGGCAGGTCCAAACAAACGGTGCTATCTCTGCAACGCCGGTGTATATCGACGGCACGCTGTGGGTAGGCGACTTCGGCAGCACGCTCTACCAGATCGATCTGGCAACGCACCAAATCGCCTGGACGTACACGGCAAGCGACTGGCTGTGGGCCACACCCATCACCGATGGAACGCGCCTCTACTTTGCCGACGTCAGTGGCCACGTCTATGCGCTGGACACGGCAACGCATGAAATGCTATGGGGCGTTCCCGCAGAAATCAATGACGTGATTCGCAGCCGCCCAGCCTTGAACAGCGACGGCAGTCTGCTCTACGTGGCCGGGTACAAAACGGGCATCATTCACACCCTCGATGCCGAAACTGGCGTGGAGATGAACTGGGGAACGGTCACACGCAATCCTGGGCGTTTGCCGGGTGACCTAGTGACGGATGAGACACACCTCTACGTAATGCCCATTCTGGTCGAAACGCGCATCCAGGCGCTGGAACTGGCTACCGGCAAAATCACGTGGACATATCCTGCCACCGAGCCAGAGAAATAGGGGGATTGGACAATGTGGGATGTAGTAATCGTTAGACCGATTCTCAATTTGCTGCTGCTGCTGTACAAATATTTAGGAAATGAGACCATCATCGCGGTAACACTGGTAACACTGGTGCTGCGCCTCCTGGTCACGCCTTTGATGTTGAAACAACAGCAGGCCGCGCGCAAGCAACAAGAGTTGCGCCCCAAAATCATGGAAATCCAGAAGAAATACAAGGACGATCCTCAAAAACTGATGGAAGAACAGCGCAAACTGGGCCTCAATCCGCTCGGTGGGTGTCTGCCCTCGTTGGTGCAATTGCCATTGATGATCGGCTTGTATCAGGCCATCATCCGTGCTCTCGCGAGTACACCGCTGCAACTGCTGGAACTGCCACGCGATATTTACCGTTGGATTCCGAGTTTCAGTTCGCTGATCCCGTTGAAAAGTCAATTCCTCTGGCTGGACCTGGCCTTGCCTGATCCGCTATTCGTCCTGCCGATCCTCGTCGTCGCCACATCATGGTTCTATCAAAAATTGATCACCCCACCGGCACTAGACGCGCAGGCAGAGGCGATGAACAAACAGATGATGCTGATGATGCCATTGATGATGGGATTCTTCTCGCTGACATATGCTTCTGGATTGGCCATCTATTTCCTGATCACGAATCTGGTCGGTATCCTGCAATACTACCTGTTTCGCCGACATTACACGTACGCCACGCCTGCGGAAACCGACAAAAAACCCGTCCCGCAAAAGCCGCCACGCGCCAATGCCAAATCGTAGCGACGTTTTGCGACTGTGACATCGAAGGAGGTTGTGCATGTCGTTCGAAGAAACGCTAACGACAGTCGTTGTCACCGCGTCTTCCGTGGATGAAGCGATCATCCTGGGGTTGACCCGGTTGGTAGCCACACGCGACGAAGTCGAAATCGAAGTTTTAGACGAAGGGAGTCGTGGTTTTCTGGGCATTGGTGCCCGCGAAGCGCGCGTGCAAGTCTCACGGCGCGCTCAAGCCGCAACACCCAGCGTCCCCACAGCCGTTGTTCCGCAACCTAAACCCGACTCGGTCACGTTTGCCCCCCCACTGGCGGCAGCGTCCCCTGAGCCGGAACCTATGCCGAAGATCGTCGAATCAAAGCCAGTGCCGCCGCAGATGAAAGCAGCTGCAGCACCCGCTACACCGCAGATCGAAGCGAAGAAGATGGTCGAGGCCACGCCACCTGCCGAAAAACCCGCCGCAACACCGGAGCCGGTTGCACCCGCAAAACCCGCCCCCAAACTCACACCAGTCAAACTCCAGGAAAAGCCTCGCGCCGAGCGACCGTCCGCTCCTCTGGATCGCGCTCTCGTGGAAAAAACGGCCCTGGAAGTAGCTGAAAACCTGTTCGCCGGGTTTAACATCCAATGCTCTGTAAGTTGGGAACAGGAAGATCGCCCGGCTTTGTGGATAGCGCTGCGTGGCAAAGACGCTGATATCATGGTGGGACCGCGCGCGCAAACCCTGGACTCGGTCCAGTACTTGTTCCGCACCCTGCTCCACCGCCTGACAGAAGGCGATTACAACGTCGTGCTCGACGCAGACGGCTATCGCAAGCGCCGCCAGCGCAGTCTAGAAGCCCTGGCACGTAAGATGGCCGATCAGGCCATCAAATCCGGGCGCACCGTGCGGATGAAACCTATGCCCGCCCACGAGCGGCGCGTCATTCATATGATTTTACGCAAAGATAAGCGCGTGAAAACCGAAAGCACCGGTAGAGGACAGCAACGCGCTATCACGATTATGCCCAACAAAAAAGAAGACTGAGCGTAGTCAAACAATGAATCGGACTCTAGCCCCCATCGACTACCTGGTCATCGGGCACGTTACCCAGGACATCCTGCCTGACGGGGGATACGCGTTAGGTGGCACGGTTTCATACGCCTCGCTGACGGCGGCGGCACTAGGGCGCACCGTCGGTATTGTGACAAGCGCCAGCACGGACACAAACCTCACGCGGTTGGAAAAGGTCGCTGCCTTGGTGCGTCGTCCGGCCACCACCACGACAACTTTCGAGAATGTGTACGTCAACGGTCACCGGGAGCAATATGTCTACACGCCCGCTGCGCCGTTGACGCCGGATGTGATTCCCCAACCCTGGCTCAAAACACCCATCGTGCATCTTGGCCCCATCATGCGCGAATGTGATCCCGGCCTGGCAGACTATTACACCGGGAAAGCCTTCCTGGGCATCACGCCCCAGGGATGGATGCGCAGTAACGACACGCGCGGGCACGTCTTCCCCACAGTCTGGGCCGAGGCCGAACATTTGCTGCCGCTGGCTTCTGCCGTCGTCCTGAGTATCGAGGACATCGGTGGTGATTGGGGTTTGGCGGCACATTTCGCACAGCAGACACACGTGTTGGTGGTGACGTGCGGATGGGACGGCGGAACGATCTTCCTTAACGGGCAGCCAACACCATTCCCTGCCGTGCCGGTGACACAAGTCGATCCCACGGGGGCTGGCGATATTTTTGCCACAGCGTTCTTCATCGCGCTGGCTTCGGGTGCGCGCCCATTAGCGGCAACGTCTTTCGCGGCGTGCCTGGCGGCGTGTTCGGTCACGCGCGTGGGGTTGGCCTCGACGCCGAAACCGGACGAAGTCGCCGCGTGTCCTCTGGATCTGAGCTAGGACAAAATGACGCGAGTCTATACTTTCACCAATCAGAAAGGCGGTGTCGGCAAGACGACCACTGTGGTGAACGTTGCCGCGACGATGGCCGACTGGGGCTACCGCGTCTTACTCATTGACATCGACCCGCAGAGCAACGCCACAACCTGCCTGGGGCTGGACTCACGCAATCTCTCCTCGTCTATCTACGACGTCCTGACGGGCGAGCAAAGCGTCACCGAAGTCATTCGCGGAACCCGCTGGCCGGGGCTGGATATTCTACCCAGCTCACCCGCACTCGCCGGGGCAACCGTCGAGCTGAACCGTGCGGTAGATCCGCGCGAGCGGGTAGAACATCTCAAAACTATGCTGGCCCCCATCAGCGGCTACGATTACCTGCTCATCGATTCCCCACCGAGCCTGGGCGTGCTCACCGTCAACGCCTTGAGCGCCGCCCACGCCGTCATCGTGCCGGTACAATGCGAATATCTGGCGCTGGAAGGGCTGGCGCAGTTGATGCGTACCATCACGTTGGTGCAGCGCGGCCTCAACCCCACATTAACACTGCGCGGCGTCGTCGTGACGATGTACGACAGCCGCACGACCCTCTCACGACAGGTCGCCGAGGAAATTCGCAGACATTTCCCCAATCAAGTGTTCAACGTCATCATTCCGCGCAGCGTGCGCTTGAGTGAGGCCCCCAGTTTTGGTGAGCCGGGCGTCTTCTATGCACCGCGTTCGACAGGGGCGCTGGCATATCGCATGTTGACGCGGGAATTGCTGCGAGGCGACGGTTACGAACCAGAGTGGACGCCACCCAAACAAACCACAGAGGATTAACCGTTAGAAAATCAACATCCGCCGTCTCACCACCGGCGGATGTTTGCTATCACAAACGATTACTGATAGATATCGTAGCGCCGCTCGAAAAGGCGTATCGTATGCTCGGCGGCGTATTGAACATCCGCATCAGTGCTGTCCAGCAGCGGTTCCAGCAACTTGATATGCGCTTCGCGCCCCACATGCGTCAAGGTGAGAATGCCCAGGATTTGCGCCTTCGGGTCGCCCTGCGTAATGGCACGCTCCAGCATAGCAGCCGCGGCCTTCCCTACCCCAAGTCCCGATCCCTGGCTGGCAGCCCACGCGATGAGCCATTCCATTTGATCGATTTGCGGCGGGGACAGAACAACGACCTTGTCCTCGGTTTTATCCTTCATCGCATTGAGCGCAATCTCCGCCGATGAACGCACCAACCATTCGGAATCCTCACGGGCCATTCTCTCTAGGATTTCCTTGACTCCGGGTTGATCGACACGCCCCAATCCTTGCGCTGCCGTGCGACGAATCAAAAGTACTTCACTGTCGGCGGCCTCTTTGAGAGCTTCGACGCCCTCTGCCGTCTTGGAAAGCGCCTCGGCAATACTGGGGAGCAGGTGATCGTCGGCCTGAAGCATTGTATCCCGCAGCAGTCGCACCGCGCCGGATGTCCCCATGTCGCCTAATGCCTCTATTGCGCTCTGCTGAATTTCAAGATCGAGGTCCTGTAGCGCGCCGACAAAGAGCGGCATCTCGCGCGGAGATCCCGACCACCCTAACCCGCGCAACGCCGCGCTGCGAATAGGAACCGAAGGCTGGCGCAGCGTTTGAATGAAGAACGCGCGCGCTCCTTCACCAGCTGTGCTCGCCAGCGCACGTCCCACACGCAGCCGGGTCTGCCAATCGAGATCGGAATCGGTAAATGTCTGCGCGAGGGCTTTCATCAGGTTCTTTCGCCAGGGAGCTTCCTCTGGCGCAATCACACCCCAGCGCGCTGCCCGCAGGAGACTTGGTATATCGCCGTGCAGCGCAGCTGTCTGGAGCAGCGTGTGCACCATCGCCGAAACATCTTCCAGCGCGGCATAGAACTCCAGCAGCAGCACCCATGTGGGATCGCCCAGGTGTGCCTTGACCATATCCGCACCGACTTCGTCCTCCACGAGCGCCCAGACGGTGAGGAAATCGTCCCAAATGTAATGTGCCGGTACCCAGAATTTACCCTCGCGCTTCAACAACTGCGTATCAAAGAGCATACGACGGATAGCGCCTTCGAGCTTGGGCGGTCGCATTTCCTCAGGCGGCAGCAATGTGCCAACGTAGTCGTAGATTTCCTGCTGCGTCAATGCGCGTCCTTCCAGACGATGCCTCTTTGCCAGGTAACTCAACGCGCTGAGCGTGAGCACCCGCGCCTGCTCAACAACTTCAGCCTGCCCTTCTCCCAGGTTGGGCGTGGGGATGCAATGATCGAGGAAGCGATCGAGGACATCGACCGGGCGAGAGGGAAGCTGCCGCGTGCGCAGGTAAACCAGCACGCGCGTATTGAGTTCCAGGAGCGAGGCACCCGTGTCTTCGGCCCACTTCAGCAAGTCGAGGGTTTCTTCTGCTGGTTCAGCAGAGATAGCGCCAAGTAGTTCAGCCCACCCACGGTAGAGGGCAATAATGGTCTCTTTGCCGGAAGGTGGAGCCAGCTCCAGTGAAACAAATCCAGCCTCGATCAACGGCCCATACCCCACTTCACCACTGGCGACCAGCCAACAGCTTTTCGGAAGGCTCTGCGCGACTTCGGCAAACCAGCGTGCGACAACACGACGCGTGTCAGGCGGCAAGATTTCCCAGTTATCCACAAGAATAAGCGACGGTTCGTTGCGTAGATGGTTTAGCGTCCAGCGGGGAACTAAGCCCGACATAAACTGTGCCGCCAGTTGAACGAGTCGCTCGGCAGCCGGCTCGGATGAGGCTTCGGGTAAGTTTTTGAAGTACGCCATGTCGATCCACAGGGGAAAACGCTCATAAGGACGGTGCCTGCCGCCGCGCGAAGTCGTGCGCGGTGCAGCTCGCGCCGCTGTCTGCCACACCAACATCGCCAAAGCCGTCGTACGTCCTGAAGCCCGTGGTCCAGTAATCACCAGCCGGGGATGGCCTTCAGTGAGATTCGCATAGCTGACTTCCAAAGGTTCGACATACAGATCATCCATCGTGTCTGCTTTTGCAGGCAGCGGTGGTGGTGCAACAAAGGTCGGTGGCTGGAAGATTTTCTGAGGATCCTCGGGTTTGAAAAGCAACAGTTCCTTAAGCTCGTTTTCCAGGGCGGTGATGTAACGTTCTTCCTGGCTGGCCTGCGCGCGGGTGCGCAGGTTCATCACCGGCGACCACAATTTGAGGGCAAATTCCCTGATCTGCTCGCGGCGTTGATAGACGATTCGCGCGAGGACCAAGGCAATGGCAGCCCCAATGAACGCCGATGCGAGATCGAATCTCCAGGCTTGCTGTTGCTGCAACAGTCCGCCGAAGAGCACGGTTTTTTACCCCTACGCCTCTGGCGTTTCGATGACCAGCCGGTAGCCTTGACCGCGTTCGCTGACAATCCGCTTGGGGTTGCGCGGATCGGCTTCGACCTTCTGCCGCAGATACCAAATGTAGAGCTTGAGATAGTCGCGCCGGTTGGAATACTCCGCCCCCCACACGCGACGTAACAGCGTGTCGTGATTGACCGTACGTCCGGAATCCTGGATAAGTGCCGAGAGCAACTGGAATTCGGTCGGGGTCAGGCTGACCAGGCGGTTATCCACTTTGACTTCATGCGTGTCGAGGTTGACCCAAAGGTTGCCGGTTTGGAAGATGGTCTGTTCGCCACGGGCACGGCGCGCGCGCGACAGTGCAGCCTTAACACGGGTCACCAGTTCCTTGTAGCCGAAGGGCTTGACGATGTAGTCGTCCGCGCCCAGACCCAGGCCGTAGGCAATGTTGTGCTCATCACCCAAGGCGGTCAAGAAAAGCACCGGCACATCGGTGATGCGACGCAAGGCTTCGTAAACGTGCCACCCATCCATATCTGGCATCAGAATATCCAGCAAAACCAGGTCCGGATGTGTTTGCTGGGCCAGCGCCAAACCGCTTTCCCCATTACTGGCGGCCTTGACCGTATATCCGGCACGTTCCAAAAGCAGTTGCACTAACTGCGCCAGAGCCTCATCGTCTTCGACTAACAGGATCATATCGTTCATTATGTGCTCCTTGCGTTGTATATAGAAATTGATTCCCGCATCAGGGCAGGCAAATATGATGTCAACAACTATCTCTAATAATATGTTAGAATCGTGGTTTGTCAAACCAAAAACACGGTTTTGGGGTTAGAAATTGACCATGATCATACCCCAGGTATAAAGTGCGTTGGTTTTGCCGCCTGCTGATCAGGGCTTCACAGCATGAACGAGCAATTGCTCCCCGATTCGAACCGGAATTTGACGATCAGATGCATTTTCGACCAAAACGGCCACGGCATAACGAGGCACTTGCGGCGAGTTCAATCCGATGAACCACGTCTGCGTACGGCCGGGACCGGCCAAAGCTTCGCCAAGATGCCCCACGACGCTGCCGTAACGCGGCCACAGCTCGAGAATTTGCGCCGCGATGTTGGGCGTGGTGACTCTTGTTGTCGATGTATCCAGGAATGCACACCCAGGCAAGGGATTAACGAGTAAGTGCAGCGGCGCGCGCGTACCAGCATTGCCCACGACAGCAGCAACACTCACCATGTGCAGCGGGGTCACCAAAAGACCACCCTGCCCGACGGCCTCGCGGATGACATCGGCAGAGTCAGGCTCCCATGGCGCGGCGACGGTAGGGACTTCCAAGGCGGGCGCGTCGGTGAGTCCCCACGCAGCAAAACTCTCCGCCAGACTCGCCATCCCCAATTGCTCTCCCAACGCCGCGAAGGGGGCCGGGCAGCCGGCATTTAAGACGGATTGCCAGGTAGGAGCTAAAGGCGTCTGGGTACAGGTAAGGCTTTCACCGTTGACCTTCACATAGGCACTGAGCGGCAGCATCAATTCGGGGAGTTCGCCCGCGCGCAATGCCGCAGCCAGCACCACCGTCTGCAACACCGAGCCGGGCTGCGCCAGGCTTTGCGTAGCGCGGTTGAGCAGGGGTGCGTCAGGATTAGCGTACAGGTCCGCCCAATCGGTTTCGACAGTAGCCGGATTATAGGTAGGACTGGATGCCAGGGCCAGAATCTCACCGGTGCGCGTATCGACCAACACTGCCGCACCCTGATAATCCGCCAAAAGGCGCTGCGCGGTTTGTTGCAGGCGCACATCGAGCGTCAGGCGCACATCCCGCCCCACCGACGGCTGATGCAACAATCCCGCCTGGAAATTCTGCCAGGGAGTGCGCGCCATATCGCCGCGTAGTCGAGCATCGCACGCCGCCTCAATGCCGTTTACGCCGTATTGCAGCGTGTTATAGCCAATCACCGGGGCAGCTTCCACTGCAGGATAAATGCGCGTGACGTAGCCGGCATCATCAATGTCTATCTCAGCCAGGGCCACGCTGTTGCGATCGAGGATGCGCCCGCGCCGAATACGAGATTCGGCCAGAATTCGGCGTGGATTGGTGAAGTAATCGCGCAATTCGTCGGCGCGGAGCACCGTCCACACGCCGGTGATGAGGGCAACACTCGCCAGGAAGAACAGCAACACCCTTCCCAGATGTCCCGCCGTCCGGCGCAGGGGCACGCTCTCAGGGGCGAGGGTAATGGTAATGGGTTCCCGATGCGGGGCCGAGATGTTCAATAACAGTCCCAGAGCGATGAAAACCGTGAGTAGCGACGATCCCCCATAGCTGAGAAACGGCAGAGTTACACCGGTGATAGGGATTAACTTGGCATTGCCGCCCATAATCACCCAAATCTGAATAGCGAACAGCGCCGCGATACCGCCTGCCAGCAGCGACTCGAAGGGTGAGCCAATACCCGCAACAGACGCGCGCTGCGCCAACAAAATGCTCCGGTAAACCAACAAACCAAACATCAACAGCACAGCAATGCCGCCGATTAGCCCAAACTCCTCTACCAGAGCTGCATAGACGAAATCGGTATGGACAGCGGGGATGAGCGTTGGCAATCCCTGCCCCAGTCCCTGTCCTACCAAGCCGCCGGAGGCAAAAGCGTACAGTGACTGCAAGATCTGAAAGGCGCGATCGGCCTGATCGGGTCGCCAGGGATCGAGCCAGATGCTCACCCGCAGCGCGACACGATCCGAGAGCCAATATCCCGCCAGGGCAATGGGGACAAACAACAACAAGCTGATAGCGACATGCCAGCCCTTGCCCCAGGCCAAATAGAGCATGGCAACAAACGTGAGATAAAAGAGCAATGCCGCCCCAAGGTCTTGTTGCCATCCCAAAAACAGCAGCGCCAGTCCCACCATCGTCAACATGGGGCCGAGGACTGCCATCCACACCGTCTTACCGCCCTGCCGTTCAAGCAGATCGCGCCGGTCCGAGAGGTAAGATGCCAGGTAGATGACTAAAAGCAACTTGAGCATCTCGGAGGGCTGATAGTAGACGCCAAACGCGCCCAGCCACAACTCTTGACCGTAGCCCGAAGGATTGACGCCAAAGAAGAACGTCGCGGCGAGCAGTAGTAATCCTGCTACCAGAAGCGTATAGCGATACCGCCGCAGCAGACGGGGTAAAATGGGGATCAGGGCCACGACACACATCGCACAGCAACTTACAGCAAGCCAAAGGATTTGCCGCAGCAGAAAGGACGGGGCCATCCGTGCCAGCAGTAGCAATCCCCAACCGGTGAGCATACTAACAAGTGGAATGAAAAAGGGATCCGCGCCGGGAAGCCGGCGGTGCAGCACAATGTATGTTACCCCCCAGACTCCTGACCACCCTAAAACCAGCGCAAGCAGGTGTCGAGCGGTAAGAGATGGAATCGGCGCGGCCAGGTAAAGCGTCAACGCGCCGAGGATAACGAAACAGACAGGGATACCAACCAGCAGACTTTCAGGTTTGATGATCGCAAAGGGTCGCCAGCGCCGACGAACAGGCTGAGTGCTCATTTACAGGAGATAGGCCCCCACCAACAGGCGCCGCCTGTCCAGGGCTTCCGCCGAGATAGACTCAGGTGCGGTGATCAAAGCTGTGTCGAGGGTTTGCGCGCACACACAATCCGCCGCTCCCTCGACCAGACGTGGCACCAACAGCCGGATCGCTTGCTGCGCCAGACCAAGATTGTGGTGAAGAACCTGAACCACCATCTCCACTGTGACCGGCTCCTCGCTCTCGTGCCAGACGTCGTAATCCGTGATGTGCGCCATCGTCGCGTAGCATATACCGGCTTCACGGGCCAAAAAGGCTTCCGGCGCAGCCGTCATGCCAATGATGTCCATCCCCCACTGGCGATAGACGAGGCTCTCGCTTTTCGTGCTGAAGCGCGGGCCTTCGATAGTGATAAGTGTCCCACCACGATGCACGGTTCCCCCAGCCGCCGCGACGGCGTTGAACAACAGTGTGGAAAGCGCCGGGCAAAACGGCTCGGCCACCGAGATATGGGCAACCAATCCCTCGCCAAAGAAGGATCTAGGGCGATTTTTGGTGAAGTCGAACAACTGGTTTGGCACAACGATATCGCCGGGATGCAGGTGCTCGCGCAGGGAACCGCATGCGGAGATACTGATGATTTTTTCGACGCCAAGCTGCTTCAGCGCGTGAATATTGGCGCGGTAGGGGACTTCGGTAGGCGCATGGATGTGACCACGTCCATGACGAGGCAAAAAGACCACCGGCACGCCCTCGATGCGCCCAGCGATGAGCACATCACTGGGATCACCAAACGGTGTAGTGACGCGAACCTCATGCATGTCCTCCAGGCCCTCCATCTGGTACAGGCCCGAACCTCCAATAACGCCAATATGAATAGGGTCATGGTCCATAAAACACACTCCTCGAATAGTCTGATAGTTGTTTAGTCAAGCAGTCGGATATTCGGATAGTCAACTCAGCAAAAAGATAGCCGTTTAGGGCGAGTCCTCTGGTTCTGGGCCAACGACAAAGGTCAAAGGTGTATGGCACAGTCCACAGCCGCGGTAGGGATCCTCGACCACAGCGCCACTGCGCGTGCAAGTGGCCCAAATGTGCACGCGACGGACCTCCCAAAAACGCCACCCCGCCCCGCCAACACGGGCGTGCAAGATCATATTCGCACAGCCGTTGGCACGATGGATATCAGGGGCAATGCAGTGACGGCATAATGCTGACGTCCAGTACTTCGTGTCAGCCTTTCCATCCAGCAAATGGCAACGCTCTTTAGCCGCTGCCCGGCGATAGTAACCGCCGTCGTAGTAAGGGCATTCTCTCCCATCAGGTATACGCATAGGTCAACTGGCTTCGATCAGCCTGCGATATAGCTCTGCAAAATGTAACGGTTGATGTAGGTCAACGGCGATTTCGCGGGCAACTGGCTCGAGCTGTCGGCGAGGAAATAGATCTCCACATCAACGATGGGCACGAAGATGCCTTTCCAGAAATCCAGGAAGTTGTTGATTTTCGCTTCACTGAGAAATGGTGCTTTGCCCCGGATAATGGCCAGCGGCATATGCAAGACCAGTATCTCCATACGCGGAGCGGGGCGATATTCTGCCAGAGATTCCTCATGCAAGAACATCAGAAATTGTGTCCGTTCACGCGCCATGATGATTTCTGAGGCATGACTTGAGGGCAAGCCCGAAAAAGACCATGGCGACAGATGGGGATTGCCAATTCGAATAAAGTCCAACCCATCCTGATTGATATAGTTATGGGGATTGCCCAACGTCTCCATTTCACCAGTCACCCAGAGCAAATCATTGGCGATGTGAACCTCGTGGTTCTGAATCGGCGAACTCATCTGTCCCTTTCCTAAAAGTCCCATGGTTCCTCCTAAAAGCAGTTACAGGTTACACGTTTTCACGTTCGGCGTTATCTACGCTAATGATACTCGCAACAGAGAAAGGGCGCAAGTGCAGCGTGAGCGCAAGGAAATTGTCAAGGATCTCCCCTTCAATGTTGCGGATGGATGCCCACCAAAGCGCGGAGCTGTTCCTCCGTTATCAATGGGGTATTGAGTTCCCGGGCGCGATTGTACTTACTGCCACCGGGATCGTCACCGATGACGAGATAGCTGGTCTTCTGGCTCACTGAACCGGAGATCTTGCCACCGAACGATTCGATCCACGCTTTCACATCGTCTCTGGGGCGGGAAAGCGTACCGGTGATGACGAAGGTAAGGCCCGCGAGCGGCTGTTCCCCCACGACGACCCTGCTCTCCGTCGCCAGCTTCAGCCCGACCTGGTGCAGCTTTTCGACCATCGCGCGGTTGTGGACATGGGCGAACCAGGTAAGGATGTTCTGCGCCGTGACCGGGCCGATGCCCTCCACGCTGGCGATGACCTCGGCGGACGCCCCCGCCAGCGCATCCAGCGTAGGGAACGCCCCCGCCAACACCTGCGCCACCGTCGTTCCCACACCTCGGATGCCTAGCGCCGCCAACACGCGGTCGAAGGGCCGGTCTTTGGCCTGGGCGATGGCGTCGAGCAAATTGCCGGCCTTCTTGTCAGCGAAGCCTTCCAGCGTGAGCAAGCTCTCTTTCGTAAGGTAGTAGAGGTCGGCAGGGTCTTCGACCAAACGCTGCTCCACCAACTGCACGGCAGTACGCTCTCCCAAGCCTTCGATGTCGAGGACGTGCGTAAAATAGGTGAGCTTTTGCACCAGTTGGGCCGGACAGGCGGCGTTGATGCAGTAGTAAGCAATCTCGCCTACGGGACGAACAACGGGATCACCACACGCGGGGCATGTAGACGGCGGTTCGATGGGGCGCTGGCTACCATCGCGCACATCGGCGACCGGTCCAGCGACGTAGGGAATCACGTCCCCCGCGCGCTTAACCAGCACGCGGTCGCCAATACGGATATCACGCTCGGCGATGAAATCGAAGTTATGCAGCGAGGCACGGCCCACCGTCACCCCAGCGATGGGAACCGGGTCCAACAGCGCCGTGGGAGTGATAACGCCCGTTCGCCCCACGGAGAACTCTACATCCGTAAGCGTCGTGGTCGCCTCCTGTGCCGGGAACTTGTACGCCACCGCGCCGCGCGGACGCCCTCCCACAACGCCCAGCATGCGCTGCGTCGCCAGGTCATCGACCTTGACCACCAAGCCGTCGGCTTCATAAGACAAGGTATTGCGCCGCACGTGCATCTGTGCACAGTAATCGACGACGGCGTCCAAATCCTGAAAAAAGACGATTTCGTCCGGTTCGGCAAAGCCCAACGCCTGTAGATAGTCCAGTGTCTCGCGCTGCGTTTCGGGAACAGGGCCATCTGCCGTAACGATGCTGTAGGCATAGAGATGCAAGGGCCGCTGCGCAGTGATCGTCGGATCGAGCTGGCGCAGCGAACCGGCAGCGGCGTTACGTGGATTGGCAAAGGGTACAGCGCCAGTTGGCGCACCCGGTTCAACCAATCGCGCGTTGAGTGCATCGAAATCTTTGAGCAGGATCAGCACTTCGCCGCGCACCACCAGGTACGGCGGGGGCTGCGGCCCGTTGGGATCGGCGGGTATACGTAACGGCAGCGTTTTGACCGTGCGCAGGTTCGCGGTGATGTCCTCGCCGACCAGCCCATCACCCCGCGTCGCGCCGAGCACGAGCTGTCCCTGGCGATAATGCAGCACCACCGTCAATCCGTCGAATTTCGGCTCGACGGTGTAGGATAACGAACGCGCGCCCTCGGGCAGCAACTTGCTGATGCGGGTATGCCAGGCGACGAGTTCCGCGCGGCTGGAGGCTTTGTCCAGGCTGAGGATCGGCGCGGGATGCTCGACCTTCGCAAAACCCTCGGCAGGCACGCCGCCGACCCGTTGCGTGGGTGAATCCGGCGTGATCAGCTCAGGGTATTCAGCCTCAAGCGCGCGCAATTCGTCCACCAATGCATCGAACTGCGCATCACTGATCAACGGGCTGTCGAGTGTGTGATAGCGGTAGTTGTGATAATTAATCTCTCCCCGGAGTTTCCCGGCGCGGATTATGATCTCTTGATCCATACATACTCCCATACCATAAACCACAAATTTGCACGAATCTCGCAAACACAAAATTGGTCAAACTCGTGAGGATCCGTAGCTAAAAACTTCGACTTACGGCGCGACGATCAGGTAATTGGCGGCGGCCCAGCCCTCACGCTGCGGATTGGCCTCGTCCCGTAGAAACCACCACGTCAGATCGTCGGCCTGCGTCGGTCCGGCAGCGACGATGAAGATTTCGCCTTCGGTAGCGACACTCAAACGTTCGGCAGTGGTGCTGGCACTGGTACGGATGTTCAGCCCCGCCGCGCCCGTCCCGCTGACCTGCACGCGCACCCCCACCCCGATTTCCGTCGGTGAGAGGGGCAGCGTAGGCTGTGGCGTCGGCGTTGGCGCGGATGTAGGCGTCGGAGAGGGTGTGGGTGATGCCGTCCAGACAATGGCCGTAGGGCGCGGGCCTGACGGCTGCGCGGTCGGTTTGGAAAAGAGCCACATCCCGGTCAGGATAACGAGGAGGATGCCGCCGACTAACAGGGCCAGGCATCCCCATTGCCACAGACTTGCACGCGCGCCATCGTTTGTTATCACACCCGTATTATACTCTGGCTGGCAGAAGGCACAACCGCAACGGAACCTTCGTTCCCTGAGTAACGTCATAGAGAAAGGAGTGCGGAGTATGGAATATGAAAGACATACCTACTCCTTGCTCCATACTCCGTCGCAAACAAGGAGAAACCGATGAAAAAACAACTGATAACACTCATTTTATTGATGGGGATACTTCTGCACACGGGACCGGTACTGGCCGATGGGATTATCATCATCGATCCGCCGGTCGAGCCACCACCCGACTGGACGCCATGGCTGACGATTCGTTACCATCGCGTGACAGTGACGATCGAGGATCAGGTGGCAACCACAAAGGTGGATCAGGTGTTCCGCAATGATGGAAAAGCCGCCGCGGAGGGCACTTACATCTTCCCGCTGCCGCCCGGCGCGGCGGTGCAGAATTTCGTGATGTGGATAGATGGGCAACCCATCGAGGGCGAAATCCTCCCGGCGGACAAAGCACGCGAAATCTACGAGAGCTACGTACGCCGACAGCGCGATCCTGCACTGCTGGAATACGTCGGGCGCGACGCTGTGCAAGCGCGTATCTTTCCCATTCCGGCAGGGGAAGAGCGCCGCGTCCAGTTGGAATACACGGAAATCCTCCCCTTTGAAGAAGGTATGCTGCACTACCGCTATCCCCTGAACACCGAACGCTTCTCCGCGCTGCCGCTGGAACAGGTGAGCATCTCTGTAAGCCTGACATCACAGACGCCGCTGCGGACCATCTATTCCCCCAGCCATCAAAACGAGGTGGTCATCGCCCGCGAGGGGGCGCAGCGCGCCACGCTCAGCTACGAAGCGAACCACGTCCTGCCGGACCGGGACTTCGAATTGTATGCTAGCGTAACGACGGAGCGCGAAGATTCGCGCGACATCGGCGCGAACCTGCTCACCTACCAGACCGGAGCCGAGGATGGCTTCTTCCTGTTGATGCTCACGCCGGCCCTGGAGACTGAAACGCACCACGTGTTACCCAGGGACATCCTGCTCGTGCTGGATACGTCCGGCTCGATGGACGGCGAGAAGCTCAAGCAGGCGCAGGACGCGCTCGCCTACATCCTCAAACGACTGAATCCCGAAGATCGCTTCAACGTGGTGGCGTTCAGTAGCGGGGCGCGCATGTATGCGCCAACCTTACAAGGGCCGCAGGAGACCGAGGCCGCTATCGCGTGGGTATACCGGTTGGAGGCGCTTGGCGGGACGAACATCTACCACGGGCTTTCCGAGGCGCTTGCCCAAGCGGACGGAACGCGACCTACTATCGTTGTCTTCCTCACCGATGGAATGGCGACTGAGGGCATCACAGATGACGACACACTCCTGAGCACGCTCACGCAAGAAGCGCCCGCTGCCGTGCGCATCTTCCCCTTTGGGGTAGGCTACGACGTGAACACGCTGTTCCTCGATCAACTTGCCGCCGACCACCGGGGTGTCCCGGCCTACGTCGCGCCAGAAGAGCGTATCGACGAAAAGGTATCGGCCTTCTACGGGCGCATCCAAAGCCCGGTGCTGACCAATATCGCGTTGGACTTCGACGGGGTGCAAACCTACGATGTGTACCCCACCCCGCTCCCCGACCTGTACGCCGGGATGCAACTCATCATCGCTGGACGTTATAGCGGGTCGGGCGCGCGGACGATCACGCTGACCGGTGATGTCGAAGGCCGGCGTGAGACATACACCTACAACGGAAACTTCACCACATCTGGCGACAAGGACTTCATCCCCAGACTGTGGGCCTCCCGCAAGATCGGCTACCTGCTCACGCAAATCCGTCTGCACGGCGAAAAGGAAGAGTGGATCGGCGCTGTTGTCGATCTGAGCCTGCGTTATGGCATCATCACGCCCTACACCTCATTCCTGGTGGAGGAACCGGGAAACGTGTTGACTTCCGAGGGCCGTCAGAACGCCGCCGATCAAGTGACGGAATACTTCCAAGCCACGCCGATGGCACCGTCGGGCGAGAAGGCCGTGGAAGACGCGGTCATGCGCCAGGAGTTGGAAGCCGCCGCCGCCGCGCCCACTGCCGGCAGCATGTCACCTGCGCCGGACGGGAGCATCACAGCGCCGGGACAAAGCAGCGTTCGCTACGTGGGCGACAAGACCTTCTTGTGCAAGGATAACGTCTGCACAGACACAGCCTACATCCCTGATAAAATGACGCCACAAACGGTCACCTTCATGTCCGAGACGTACTGGCAATTGACCACAACGCAGCCAGACTTGAGCGCATACTTCGCCGTCGCCGAGGAAACCTACTTCGTCGCACCGGATGGGATGGCCTACCACTTCCACCTGGGGACAGAGGCAGATGCCGTTGCGCGTCCTGAGACATCGCCGGCGACAGAGACCCCGCAAACCGAAACCGGAACAACACCCACGGCATCATCCACAGCAACGCCCGCCACGACAACACCTACATCCGGCAGCCCTGGGATGTGCGGCGGTGCAGTCGCCTTGTTGAGTTTCGGTGTAGGCGTGGTGCTCCACGGGAAAACGCGGAAACGCGCATAGTTTTTGTAAAATATGGTATACTTGATGTTAGCTTAACAATCCATAGATTCCTTCGGGGCAGGGTGCGGGTCTAGTGCAAAGGCTCAACTCCCGACCGGCGGTAGAGAGAATGGCCGCGCTGATGCGACGGCAATTCTCAAGCCCGCGAGCGGTTTGCCACAGGCAAACGGCAGATCCGGTGTAATTCCGGGGCCGACGGTAAAAGCAGTTCGAGTGCGAACGGCAAAGTCCGGATAAAAGAAGGAGCGCGCGCAGGATAAGCGTGTCGTACAACGCCCCGAAGGTCAACTTTGGGGCGTTGTGTATGGCCAGGAGAAAGCATTGACATCACGCAGCACGCGCACATCGAATGGAGACTACCGGCAGTCACCCTTCCAGCAGCTGCCCTTTTATCTGCTGTCGGTGGGGCTGGCACTGCTCGTCTGGCAGACAGGAGTGCAATGGATCGGCGACACGCCTCGCCGCTTCCTGCTGCCGACGCCTGCAGAGGTACTGACGCGGTTCGTCAAGCTCGCTACGAACGGCACATTGGTGCACCATGCCGGCGTTACCCTGTTGGAGATGGGATTGGGGCTGCTCGTCGGGACGACGCTCGCTGTAGTGTTAGGCTATGGCGTGGCTCACAGCAAACTGCTCGCCTATCTCCTTGAGCCAGTAATTGTCACCTCGCAAGCGGTACCGATTGTGGCACTCGCACCACTACTAACTGTGTGGTTCGGTCCCAAACTGGCTTCGAAAGTGATCGTGTGCGCGCTTATCGTCTTCTTCCCCATCCTGGTCAACGTCGTCACCGGGCTGAAAGGAATCGATCCACGCCTGCGCGATCTGTTTCGGATGCTGGAAGCGCCTCGATATAAGGTGCTGCTCGGCCTGGAGATTCCTGCTGCGCTGCCCGCGTTCCTGTCGGGGCTGCGGGTCAGCGGCACACTCGCAGGGATGGGGGCAGTCGTCGGCGAATTCGTGGCCTCAACGCAGGGATTGGGCTACCTGGTTAAGCAGGGGCAGAATCTCTACGATATGCCGATGATGTTCGTGGCAATCATCACCCTGATGGCAATTGCACTAACGGTTTACGGATTGCTCACCGTCGTGGAACATCGCACGCTCCGCTGGAATGTGCAGGATACAACGACCGCTTATAGCGAAGAATCCACTTGATTGTAGTTTTGTACCACGAAGACACAGGATGCCCGCAAGGTTTCCCTTGAGTCTTTGTGACTTGGTGATTGATTTTTTACAGAGGGAGGTTTCAATGCGCACACGTTTGTTCTGTCTACTTGTTGTGGTGATGTTGTTGATAGGATGTACCAGCAGTCCAGCCAAATCGGAGTTGACGCAAGTCAATTTACCGATGGGTTACGTGGCGAACGTACAGTTCACCCCTTACTACATGGCACTGGAACGAGAATACTTCAAGAATGCCGGCTTCGACGTCAGTTTCGACTACAGGTGGGAAACCGACGGCATCCAGTTGGTCGCCGCCGGTGAAATTCCCTTCGCCATCGCCAGCGGGGATCAAGTGATCCAGGCCCGCAGCCAGGGCCTGCCGGTGGTTGCGGTGGCAGCGTGGTACCAGCGGTTTCCGGTCTCCATCATCACGCTGGAAGACACGCCTCTGGATTCCCCGGAGGACTTGCGCGGGCTGAGCCTCGGCATCCCGGAGACGTTTGGCGCGTCGTACATCGGACTGCGGGCGCTGCTCAAAGCGGGCGGGCTAAACGAAGCCGACATCAACCTGCAGGCCATCGGCTACACACAACTGGCCGCGCTGACCGCTGGGACAGTCGATGGCGTAGTCGTCTATGCCAACAACGAGCCGGTAGTTCTCGCGCAACAGGGGATTCCCTTCAACAGCCTGTATGTCGCGGACTACGCGCACATCGTGTCTGCCGTTCTCGTCAGCAACGACACGATGGTCAAAGAACAGCCAAAGGTCGTGCAAACTTTCGTGGACGCCTTCCTCAAAGGGCTACAAGACGTCCTCAATGATCCGAACGCTGCTTTCGAGATCAGCAAGAAATACGTCGAAGGGCTTGAAGAAAACGCCGCGGCGCAACGTGGCGTATTGGACACCAGCATCGAATATTGGCGCGCATCCAACCTGGGTCACTTCGATGCAGATAGTTGGCAGCAGGCACAAACTGTGATGGCGGAAATCGGCCTGATCGAGCAGACGATGCCGGTAGAGAGCTTCTTTACCAACGCTTTCGTGGAATGAGCAAACCGTTTTTGCGCATCCGCAACCTATCCGCGAGTTTTCGCGGCTATCTGGGCGACCTGAGCGCACTAGAAGACGTCTCATTCGACGTAGCGCGCGGTGAATTCGTCTGCCTTATCGGGCCTTCGGGCTGCGGTAAATCAACGCTGCTACGCATCGCCGCCGGACTGCTCGCCCCTTCGCGAGGCGAAATCCTGCTCGAAGGCCAGGCGCAGCACGCGCCGCAGAAACGTGTGGGGTTGGTCTTTCAGCAACCGGCGCTACTGCCCTGGCGCACCGTGCGAGACAACATCGCGTTGCCTTTGGAGATGATGAAGCTGTCACCTGCCGGCATTCAGACGCGTACCGACGATTTACTGGCGCTCGTGGGACTGGTGGGATTCGAACAAGAGTATCCCATCCACCTCTCCGGTGGGATGGCGCAGCGCGCGGCCCTAGCTCGCGCGCTGGCGCAGAATCCGGAGGTGCTGCTGCTCGACGAACCCTTCGGCGCACTCGATGCACTGACGCGCGAACGTATGGCGGAGGAATTGTTACACATCTGGGAACGGGATAAACGCACGGTGCTGATGGTGACTCATAGTGTTGAAGAAGCGGCGCTGCTGGCCGACCGCGTGATCGTACTGAGCGCGCGGCCGGGTCATGTCGTGGAAATCGTCGAGGTGGCGCTGCCGCGCCCACGTTCGACGGCTCTGCTCGCCACACCGGAGCTACAATGTATTGCGGGGCATCTACGCGAAGCACTATCCAGCGGGTGAGACGGATTGCGTTCTAGCGCGCCTTCAACAGCACACGTAACGCGGCCTGGCGGTTGACGTAAAATTTCGCAGCCCACACACCCGGCGAGACGGCGCGCACAGCGTCATCGGGCAGGGGCTTCTCGTTCAAGTAAGCTGCGGAAGGCCGGGAAGGCAAGGCCAGCCACACTTCACCTTGCGCCAGGCGCTGCAAATCTATCGCCAGGGTGAGGTCATCATCTTCTAATTGCCACTCTATGATTTCAGCACCCTGTGAGATGTGGAACGTCGTCGTGACCAGGTGAGGCATAGAAGCTGCCGGGCGAATCCCCAACAAAACTACGCCGTGCGGTGGTAGGTGAAAGACCGGTTGCAACGCGCCCGGTTCCAGGCGCAAGTAACGCCGCTCCCAAAAATCGAAGATGTGATGTGGTTTGCGTTGATCCATCGGCAAGTCGACCGGCAGCGTGCGCTCTACCGGTGTATCGCTCCAATTGAAGAGGCCAACCAGCCGCCACCTACCCCACGAGCGCGCGATGGGCACAACCACCTCCTCCGGCATCTCTTTTTGTAAGAGGTCGAGTACATCCATCCCATCCAACAATGACGGGAACAAGGCAGCGGTAAGCGCGCGCCGTTCCGGCGTCAGCCCATCCAGTTTATCGGAGAGCAACAGCAAGCCACCCGAAAGCCCGATCAACGTGGCCTGCGCCATAACCTCATCATCGGTCAACTGGGTTTGTGTGCTGCGCATCAACAGGGTGTCCGGGTCGTTGGTCCACCAGCGATTGTGCATCCAGGTGCGCGTCGCCACGTTGCGTAAGCTGTTGCGCAGACCCGGCAAAGAAGGGTTGCGCTTGAGCAAACGTCCCACTTTCCCATAACTCGGTTCCCACGACGCCGCGGTGTCCGGCCCGATGCGCATCGCATCGACCAGGCCGATGGCCGGTTGCAGTGGCGCACCGCACCCAACGATGTAAGTCTCGCTGCCGGCCGCCTCGCGGATAAGCCGGAAGACCTCGCGCAACGCCTGTGCCCTCGTCATCCGGGGATTATATCGCTTACCGGACAATGCCCCCGCGTACATAAAATCGAACTTGAGATAGTCATAGCCCCACTCATGAACTGCATCCCGCACCAAACCCGCGATGTGCGCCTGCACACCGGGATGCGTGGGGTCCAACGCTCGACCCAGGAACCCTGAAGTCAGGCCAGGTGAAACCGGGCGGCCATGTGCCGTGCGCAACAGCCAATCCGGGTGATGAAGGGCGAGCGATGATTTCGGATGCGCCGTCAGTGGAGCGAGCCACAATCCCGGCGTGAATTCAGAACCGCGGATACGTTCAGCCAGCCAGCGAAAATCGTGCGGAAAGCGCACGTTGCGCTCGGCCCAATCGCCCCACTGTCTCTGGTAGCCCTCATCGAGTTGGATAACCTCCAGGGGGATTTCGTCGGCGAGCAGGGCCGCGGCGGCCAGGTTCTCGATGACGTCCGCTTCGGTCACCCGATTGCCGTACATATACCACGAGCACCACCCTCTAGGCGACGGTCGTGGCGTGGGGATCTGCATCTGGCGCACGACAGCGTAAGCATACTGAGCGAAAGGGTCTGTGCTTGGCAGGGGAACCCATTCCAAATAGAACCATTCAGAAGCTTGTCCTTCAGCCACATCCAACGGCAGATCGTCGGCCTGGGATTGTAAAGTCAGCGCGTGATGACCGGAACGCACATTCGCGCCAACCTGCACGAATTGATCCGCAAGCGACACGCCTCCGGCAATCAACGCCTCCCTGGGCGTCACCACCGCGCCGACTATCTCACTCCAAAAACGCCCAGCCTGCCCAGCGTAGGGCGTTTCAGGGTTATGGATCATAGGACCTTGCAGCCAACGCTCAGGCAAAGAAAAAGCCTCGTGGTGGCGCTGCGCCGGGTAGAATCCGGTAGAGGACCAGGATTGCCAGCCATTGGCGTAGAAACCGGAGGGCGGTTCAATCGATTCGAATCCATCTGGCGCGGTGCTGATAAAAAAGCGGCGAACCTGTACAGGATCCGGGCCAACATTCGTCACCGCAACTTTGAGCAGGACAAATGGGCGCGAGGAATAGGCCCGCACGCTCACATTCAACGTCAGCCCCTGAAATTCCTGGTGATAAATCGTGGCGGCTTGGGCCTGTCCATGCGCATCCTCCAGGTGGTCTGTCACCACACGGCCCGAAGGAAGCTTATCCGACGTCAGCGTGCGGACATGCCCGCGCTGGACGATTTCGACGCCGAAAAAACAACGCAAGGCACGTCCCGGGCTTTGCAGACGCAGCGTGCCGGCGTGAGGTTCCCAGCGCACCTCAAAACATGGACTCTGAAATAACAACGACATCGTCGAAACCACACCTCTTGGGCGTAGCGCCGGTCAACGGGTAGTGGCCCACCACACCACTGCCCCACACAACATACAGATCGCCAGAATGATTCCCCCCACCAGAACAGCCAACACGACGCTGGCAATTTTCCTCTTGCGGGGATCTGCCTCGATTTTTTCTCCGGCCTCCACCAGCAGTCCCAGGCCAAATTCAAGGACCAACGCCCCCAGGGTTACGGCCACGGCTCCCACCGGGACGGAGAGAGCCAGTGCCAGCAAAATAGTAATCAGCAGTTGCATGCGTCTCGGTCCCAGTTATCCCTAGAGATCAAGCTGGATGTGCAACTCCTTGAGCTGCCGTGCGGAAACGGCGGCGGGTGTGTCGGCCATCAGGTCGGTGGCCTGCGCGGTCTTGGGGAACGCGATCACCTCGCGGATGTTGTTCTCTCCAGCCATCAACATCACCAAGCGGTCGATGCCGGGTGCCATACCCCCATGCGGTGGCGCGCCGTAGGAGAAGGCTTCCATCATATGTCCGAATTTGGCACGCGCTTCGTCTTCCGGATAGCCCAAAACGCGGAAAATATCCATCTGAATCTTCGGATCGTGGACGCGAATGCTGCCGGATGCCAGTTCGTAGCCGTTGCAGACCAGATCGTAGGCATCGGAAAGCACAGCGAGTGGATTGGCGATCATTGCTTCATAGGTGTTCGGACGCGGCATCGTGAAGGGATGATGTGCGGCATCCCAGCGCTGCTCGGCGGCGTTCCACTCGAACATCGGAAAGTCGAGCACAAAACCGAAGGCCAGGAGCTGCGGATCGGCCAACGCCAGCCGGTCGCGGAAAGCGAGTCGCAGCGCCGAAAGCGTCACCCCCACCACCGCCGCCTCAGCCGCGACGATGCACACCAGGTCGCCGGTCTGCGCGCCGGTACGGACAACGATCTCGGCCAATTCGCCCTCGGAGAGGAATTTGACCGCCGGCCCCTTTACGCCATCGGCACGGAAGGCGAGCGTCACCAGGCCCTTCGCCCCCTGCCCCTTGGCGATTTCGGTCAACCCGTCGATCTCGCTGCGCGCGTAGTCAGCGCAGCCCGGCGCGACGATAGCCTTAATCTGCCCGCCGGATTGCGCCGCCCCACTGAACACGCCGAAGCCGCTCTGCGCCAAAGTGTCGGTCAAGTTCACCAGTTCCATGCCAAAACGCAGGTCCGGTTTGTCGATGCCGTAGCGCGCCAGCGCTTCCGCGTGCGAGAGACGCGGGAACGGCGAAAGGATGCGTTTCTCCGGCGTCACGGCAGGAATCAGGGCGGTGAACAGCCCCTCAACCAGGTCCAAGACATCGTCGCGATGGACAAACGACATTTCCAGGTCAAGTTGGGTGAATTCCGGTTGACGATCACCGCGCAGGTCTTCGTCGCGGAAGCAGCGGGCGATCTGATAGTAGCGCTCGAAGCCCGCGACCATCAGCAGTTGCTTGAGCTGCTGCGGGGATTGCGGGAGCGCGTAGAACTTGCCAGGGTGGACGCGGCTGGGCACCAGATAGTCCCGCGCGCCCTCCGGCGTCGACTTGAACAACTGTGGGGTCTCAATGTCCAGAAAGCCGTGTTGATCGAGATACTCGCGGATGAATTGCACCGTGCGGTGGCGCAGGATGATATTACGCTGCATTCGCCTTCGGCGCAGGTCGAGATAGCGGTAGCGCAAGCGCAGAGCCTCATCGACCGGCGCATCGTCGTAAATGTAGAACGGCGGGGTCTGCGCCGTGTTGAGAATGCGCACCTCGCGGGCTTCGACTTCAACTTCGCCGGTGGCCCACTCGGCGTTAACCTGATCGGCGGGCCGCTGGCGTACCACCCCGCGCACCTGAATCACGTACTCATTGCGCACGTCGGCAGCGAGGGCATGCGCATCGGGCGAGATTTCGGCACTGACGACGACCTGGGTCAATCCGGCGCGGTCACGCAAAACGATAAAAATCACACCACCGAAGTCACGGCGAAGATTCACCCACCCGGCCAGCGTCACTTCCTGACCCACATGCGCAGCACTCAGCTCGCCACACGTATGGCTCTTGAACATGGTCCCCCCTCCTTCATCACCAAATGACTTGATACACCCCCTACTATACCACAGAGGACGCTAAGGAGCAAACAAAATGCGTCCTTAGTCAAAGCCCTCTCCCTGCACTCCGCGTGTGAGGGAAGGAAGCAGACCTTTTATGCGGTTTTTTCCTTCTTCCCGCGTGTGGGAAGGGAGTCTGGAGGCAGGTCATTTTGTCCCACTTTGACCGCGATTGCCAAAATACATAAATGCGATTAATATAATAGTAATCATATGATATAATCACAGTTAGAATGGAATGGATAACAGGTCTACTGCCCAAGTGGCTAATCGAATGGTTTCGCCTTTACATAATGCCGTTCCTCACAATTCAGGTACGGGGTATGGCAAATGCTTTGCTGTCGGGCATGACCGACACGCTGTTGTTCATCAGCCTGCCGCTCGCCATCAGCCTTGGCAGTCAGGCAGTCTGGAGCAGTCGCTATCAACTGACGATGACACAACAGACACAGATAGAACGCTGGGGCAGCGTGACTCAACTTATCGCCTATATGGAGGATGTTCCGCCGGTGGTACCACTGGTCTTATGGTACAAGGAAAACGGTATGCGCGAGGAAAATCCAAATAACTGCGAGGGCATTATGGGACTCTATTCGGCGGTAACGTCAGGCGTGCTCCCCTGCTTTCCGGCCGGCCCACTCAGTGCCAGCGAGGTCACACGCCAACTGCGGATGGGCGTCCAGGTCTTCAAAAGCTACTGTCCAGACATTTCCTACACCACTACCGATACCCAACTGATCAAAAGGTGTTATCTCTACTACAATGCCGGTCCGCGGACACGCATGAGTCCCAACGAGTCGGCCTACGTCATGAACGGCTACGACGCTGCTCACCAAGACATGGTACTGACCGACATCCAAGGACGCCAATACCGCTTGACGGCGTTAGGAGCCTGGCCCACGCACATCGCAATGCAGGCACAGTTGGCGCAACGACGCACATCGGGGATGCCCCCCGCAATCCTGGCACCGGCGATGTTGATCCAGGAACTGTGGGACAAACTCTGGAAAGTGAATGTCGAGCGGGAGCACAGGAGCGACGTCGTGCTTGAGATGGATGGCATTACAAGCGCGGGTACAACCCAGGTGTTATGCCGCGCGCCGGTCGTTCAGGAGTGTTTCATCGAACCCCACGGTGACGGTGATGCGAGCCTGCGTCCCAGCCTTAGCCCGCTGCTGGTCACACCGTTCGAACGTGGCGAGTTGATGTGCGGTTTGTTTCCCGGAATCGATCTGGTAGCCACCAAAGCGTCCCTGGTTCTCGCCCCCATGCCGGGCTATCTCACCCGTTATAGCGATGGCCGGGGCAGTCTGACTATCCAAATCGAAAACGACGAGTGGATATTGTGGTTGATTGGGTTGCGCTCCTATACGATTGGTGATGGGACGGTCGCCGCCGGAGACGCGATCGGCGCAGTCGGCGGTACAGGCAGTCAAACGCCGGGTGTACATTATGCAGTTTATGATAAAATAGCATCAGGTTTTGTGGATACATTGAGTTTTGTACCGGCGGCGGATTGCCCGCCTGGTGACAGATAATATTTTTTTAGAAAGGAGAGAATCATGAATACAGGAGCCTTAGTCGCACTTTTCCTTTTCTTAGTCGGGCTTGCGTGGGCTTTCTGGTTGATTTTCAAAAGCAAACTCGTCGGTGAAAACCTAGGGAAGCTGCTCTCATACTTTGCCGGGGTTATTTTGGCCTTACTGATCGTACTGTGGATTACCTCCCGTTTTCTCCCCTGGTGGGCAATCCGGTTGGTGAGAGACACACAGGAGTCGCCCAATGCCCGGGAGCTTCAGGCTGTCAGCGCCGAGTTGATCAATCAAATCGTCGCCGGGCCGGGGGTTGTGGTAACAACGGCGCCGGTTGGAAATCAACCCACCGCGCCGGCACCAACCGTCAGCCCATTGGGCACTCCAGGGATCATTTCTAGTCAAAACGTGCAAATTGGGGGACAGCGGGCACACATCGTACAACAAGGGGATACGTTGTATAACATCAGCCGCAGATACGGCGTTACCGTGGACCAATTGAAACAACGCAACGGCCTCGTGGGCGATATGATCCGCGTCGGACAGCAGCTAACCATCCCGTAAACGCCATCCGTGAATCAAAAAGCCATGACCACGCCGCCAACAGCCAAAAAGCGTGCTGGCGCATCGGCTGCTCCCGAAAAGGTTTTGCAATTCCTTCGGCGAGTTATCAATCCTTTTCTGGAAAGCTTTTTGCCGAAACCACGCTATCTGGAAGGAGAAGAGGTGCAGCAGGTCATTGGGATGGCGAATTATCGTGCGAAAGTGCCCAAGCTATTAGGCATCGCTGGTATAATCCTTATTATTCCGGGGTTAATCTTTTTTGGGGTGTCCATCCTCTCCCAGTCCCAGGAGGATACCATCCAACTTGTCTCGGCCATCGTCATCGTTACTGCACTGTTCTTTCTCTTCGAGTCGGCGCAGGAATGGCTAAACTACAATCAGTGGCAATTCATTGTTACCAACAAACGTTTTATCCTCATCACACCTCATCCCCAACGGCGCGGATTTGCCGATGTTATCTACCTCAAAAGCGGTAAAATCCAGGTTTTGGACACCAACTTCTCCAAGAGTCCCCTATGGGGATTGTTTCAGATGATTCAGGGCACGCGCGATGTGATGTTTAGTATGAGCGGTTACGAATTCCAGGAGACAGGCGCACAGGTCAAAGGGGGCCTGCGTTTTCCCGATGTCGAGCCAGAAGACATCCGCCGGTTGGAAGAACTGATTTTTGGTTGATCCAAACATATTTCATCGGAGGGGGTATATAGACGGACAATCATCCGCCTATATACCCCTTCTACATTTTACAGCGACCGCCTCCGCAGCACGGCCATCATAAAACTGAAAGCCAACAATAACGCCGGAGCCGAGCCACACGTCGTTTTGGCCGGGACGCCCTCCACAGGCATCAGCGTGCGCGGCGGCAACGGCGTAGGCGTAGCGGTGATTTCAACACCAAATGCTGCAAGGTGTGGCGTGGGTGACGCAGCCGGCGGCAAAACGACAACACGCGGTGTCGGCGTCGCGAGACGAAATGGCGTCACCGTGGGTGTGAGTGTTGCGGTGATCGTCAATTCAACAGTCACCGTGAGCGTAGGCGTCGCCGGGACAAGCGTAGCCGTCGGTGTGATGGTTGCTGTCGGAGTCGCAACCTCAGGAGTAGCAGTAGGCGGCTCAGACGTCGATGTGGGTGCGGCCTCGAGGCTCATAGCGCGATACGCGGTAGCAAGTTCGGCGGTCAACCCGATGTAAGAGTCCCCATACTGCGTCGAGGATTCGATGTGCGTCCCTTCCAACCATTCGTTGAAGCTGGTGATGACGACCCAATCGGCGTCGCTCTGCACTGCCCCCTGCCAGCACGCGCGATAATACGCCCCACCCTCACGCGGGCGCACAAAAGCGTCGGAACGACCGGTCACCAAATCGTCATAGCCGGGCATCACCGTTGCTACCCAATAGCGCGCAGTATTGTGCTGGGCACTCCACTGCTCCACGGCAGAACCCCAACGCGCCAAAACTGTCGCAGGCGTAGCCGACCACGCGACGCTGTACAGATAGAGACCGTCGAAAACCTCAAGATAGTCAGGTTGTGCGCCCTCGGCAATCCACACCATTTGATGTTCCGGATCGATCTGCGCACGAATCGCCTGCCAGGCAGCGACGGAGAACCGTTCCTGCCGCCAGAAAAAGACCACCGGACGACCATTCGTTCGCAGGTAGGCAGAATGCTGCACGTGACTTCCCAACAACGTGCGCAGCGCAGCAAGCACCGCATCCTCGCTCTGCAAGAAGGAACCGCCTAAGTCGACCGAGACCGCCGCATGCAGGTCCTGGCTTTGCGCCTGGTCCAGCAGAATGCGAAAGTTCGGTTCGGTTTGATTATTGGTCATATCCGGGCCGTACCAGGCCTGGACCAGAGCATCGATGCCGGCCGCGCGCGCCTCGCGCACGTGCCGCTGAATGGCATAAACATCGCTGGAGTGGTAGAGCTGCAACGGCTTATCAGGCAATGCTCTTTCCCATGTCAGCATGTCGAACCAGGCGTAGTAGAAGGCCAGCACTAGCCGCTCACCAGATTGCGCGCGGGCCGGCGCTACGTTCAACAGCAAAGGGATGCACAGCAATAAGAGCGCCAAACAAAAGCGACGCCGTTTCAATCGAACACCTCTCTTCCAAAATGGCGGATTTCGGATAACAAGTATAACGCGGCAGAGAAATTAGACAACTAGTAACAGCAGCCCGCTTATGAAACAGGATGATGGGCGCACGATGCAACACGTGCAAACCGATGGAATCTGCTGAAAACGCAGAGTATAATCTTGTGGCCGGCCATTACAACAACAGACCCGTCAGATTTGGGAAAATCTGACGGGTCTGTTACAATTATTGAGACACCCAACGCGCTCCTGGAAAAATCAGGTGGATTTACCAAGGAACGAGACTTATATAACTGTCCAGATTGTAGCGCCTTTCAAGCACAGAAATCAGACGCTGTTAGGCTCTAACTATCACGCCTGCTATACACGGTGCCGGTGAATACATGTGCTCCGACAACCAAAACGGCCAACATACCTAAAAGGATAAACCCGGCAGAGGCAACACCAGAATGTGCCGTCATAGACTGCACGCGTGCGGAGGTAGGCCCGGCATCGGCGGTCCCGATACCCCACACACCGAAGGCGATCACATTGATGGCCGTGATGCGATTGTTCACGGGATCAACCGTGGAGTATTCTATCCATTCAGCAGCGCCCTGATCCCAACGATACAAGTGCAGGTCTTCTTCCTGCTCTGGCGAGATACCAGCCTGAACGAGTTCGTCATCCTCGTAGCAAAGTACGAGCGTGGCATCGTAACCACTGCCGCCATCAGCGCCAATATCATAACGACGCGGCAAACCATCGCCGTTGGCCGTCAGTGTAGCATACGTCAACATAACGGAAAGTGAAGCGGGAAGGGTACCCCCCCGCCTCTGGACAGTAGACCCAGCTTCGAGTATAATCACAGTGAATGATCGATTAAGGAGATAAGTATGCCAGTACTAAGTTGGATCAATGATGGATTAGGGTTAATCGTGGGCTTTTTAGTGTGCCTGATCCCTCTGATTATCGTCCATGAGCTTGGCCATTTCTTTATGGCGAGATTGCTCGGTGTATGGGCGCGCGAGTTTGGTATCGGTTACCCGCCGCGCATCGCCAAACTGTTTACCTGGCGCGAAACGGACTTCACCCTCAACTGGCTGCCGCTCGGCGGGTTCACCCGGCTGGAAGGTGAACAGACGTTTGCGGAGGATGAGGACAAAGACGCAGGCGAAGAGGTACCACCAGAAGTTCTGGCGGAAAAAGCAGAAGCGTACCGTCACAGTCTATACGCCCAACCGCCCGGAAAACGCATCCTGCTGTACCTGGGTGGCCCGCTGATGAACATTCTAGCGGCGTGGGTGATGGCAACGCTGCTCTTCACCTCGGGACTTCCTATAGCGCGCGTTCTAATCGAAGAGGTCGCGCCGAACTCGCCCGCAGCCGAAGCCAACCTGCAAGCCGGCGATGTCATAGTGGCCGTCAACGGCAAACCAGTCGAAGGCACCCCTGATGTTTCTAGCTATGTGGGGGAGAACCTCGGCAAACCTACCGAACTGCTGATGGAGCGCGACGGGCAGTCATTTACTGTGTCACTCACTCCACGCGCCAATCCGCCGGAAGGCCAGGGCGCACTGGGCGTCCTCATCGGCGGCGTTGACAGCGGGAAGCTCAAACGGTATCCTCTGGGGAAAGCTATAGTCTTCGGCAGCCAGTATCTTGGGGAGATCGTTGGCACAACGCTATTCTTTCCGGTCTATGTGATTCGAGGACTGATTCCCATCGAACAGGCGCGACCGGTTGGGATCATCGGGATCAGCCAAATCGCGCAGCGCTCGGTGGAGAACAGCGTCTCGACCGGTGCGGCCTACCCCATCCTCAACATTATGATTCTCGTCAGTGTGAGTTTGGGCATTTTCAACTTATTGCCTATCCCCGCACTGGATGGCGGGCGGATTATGTTCGCCATCGTAGAAATGATACGGCACAAACCGCTCACACCGGCTCTGGAAGAGCGCATCCATATGGTGACCCTGGCACTGCTCGGCCTGCTTTTCGTCGTGATCACCATCCTGGATATCGTGGCCCCAATCCCATTACCCTGATTGAACCCTCTTGTGGGACAAAGGACGTATGAGCGATCAAAAAATCACCGATAGCCTGTGGCAAAGTTTGGAGGCGTTGCAGAACATCCCGCAGGCCGCCGATCTAAAGCAATTCTCCGGATTGCTGGCAGAGGACATCCAACGCCTCACAGCCGTCTGGGGAAACCTGCCCGTCGACGTGCGCCGGGGAACGGTCCAGGCTTGGAACGCACTTGCGAGGGAAGATTTCGAAATGGATTTCTCCGCCGTGCTTCGTATTGCGATGCACGACGAAGATGCAGAGGTACGCGCAGCAGCAATTTCCGGCATGGATGAGGATGAGGATGTCCGGCTGATCCCACAGCTAAGCGAAATTCTTACGACAGATGCAGCAGCGGTGGTGCGCGCTGCCGCCGCGCGCGCGTTGGCGCACTTCGTACTACTGGGCGAGTTAGACAAAATTCTGCCGCGCTCCTTCGAGATCGCCTGTGCGGCGCTGCTGAAGGCACACGGCAACCCCGACGAAGATCTGGACGTGCGCCGCCATGCCCTCGAGGCGCTGGCGTACACCAACCTGTACGGCACGCCGGAAATAATCAAAGCCGCCTACGCCCACCCGGAAGAAAAAATGCGCGTCAGCGCCGTCCTGGCGATGGGCCGCAGTGCCGACAAACGCTGGGCCAAAATCGCCTGCCAGGAATTACTCAACCCTATGCCGGAGATGCGCTACGAAGCGACACGCGCCTGCGGCGAGTTAGCCCTGTCCGAAGCCGTCCCCGCACTGGCGGAACTGGCAGATGACGTCAACCTCAACATCCAGCAAATGGCATTGTGGGCGCTCGGCCAGATCGGGGGGAAACAAGCGCAACGCACGCTGGAGAAATACGTTGAGGCCGACAATTTGACCCTGCGCCAGGCGGCTCACGACGCGCTCGAGGAATTGGAGTTCTTCCACGGTGATCTGGCGACTTTTTTCGGTCCACCCACCGAATTCAACGGCGCCGGCGAGGAAAGTTGGGCCGAAGACGACGCTCGCAAAGGGGGGACCCTCGAAAAAAAGCTCGCGTTCGGTTTTGGCGAAGAGAGTTTTGACGAAGACGAAGAAAACTACGAGGACGAAGAAGACTTTGAGGACGAGGACGATTTGCTTGCCCTGTACCTCGAAGACGACGAGGACCTCTTCGACGAGGATGAAGACGACGCCTTCGAGGACGACGCCTTCGAGGACGACGCCTTCGATGACGAAAGTGATGACGAGGAGGACCCGTGGAACTGATTCCAAGGATACAGCGCAATCGCGTCAGCACCAGAACCCCCGCCCTGTTAGGGTTGCTGCTGTTATTGACGCTTTCCATATCCCCGGTGTATGCTCAGAGCGGCGTCATCACCGAACACGCCTATACGTTCAGCCAAGCGGCGACGTTCACACTGACCTTTCCACCGGAAACTGCACCGGCTGCTGCCACGCTGTACCTCAAGATCGGGACCTTCACGCAAGCCTACCCCACGCCGGTCGTCCAGGACATCGCACAGCAGGAGCGGAATTTAGGCACGGAACCCCTCCCGCCTTTCACGACAATTATTTACTGGTGGGAATACCGGAATGCCCAAGGGCAAACACAAATCACGGAGAAACAGCACTTCCTATACGAGGACAATCGCTTCGCCTGGCAGACGCTGCGCGATGACCCCATCACACTGCATTGGGTAGCGGGAGACACCGCTTTGATGAACAACGCGCTGAATATCGCCCAATCCGCCGCCGCCACAATCCAGGAAACGCTGGATGCGCAGGTTCTCGATGCGGTAACGTTCTACATCTACCCTTCGCTGCCGGACCTGCAATCGGCGCTGCGACTGACGGGGTATGAGTGGGTCGGTGGGCAGGCTTATCCCGAAATCGGCGTGGTGTTGCTCGCCATCTCACCATCCAGCGAGGCCATCCTTAAGATGAAGCGCGACATCCCGCACGAGCTGACCCACAAAGTGCTCTACGATCTCACCGGGCCGCAAGGGTACGCCGCGCAGCCGGTCTGGTTCGTCGAAGGGTTGGCCTCCACCTTCGAACATAGCCCCGATCCCGCCTACGCGCTGGCCCTGCAACGCGCCGCGCAAGATGGCAGGCTGCTCCCGATGACCACACTATGCCATCCCTTCCCCGCAGAAGCTGACCGCGCCCTGCTTGCCTACGCGCAAAGCCAGAGCTTCGTCCGCTACCTGCAACAAACGTATGGCTGGACGCAGATACGCGCGCTTATCGACACGTACAGCAATGGATTGGAATGTTCGACGGGCATCAAACAAACGCTAGGATCGGATTTGGCCACCCTGGAACGCGACTGGCGCGTCCGGATGGAACAACAAAACCAAGACAGCGCCGTCTCCGCGACGTGGAGCTATGTGACCACGTACGTCCGCGACCTCGCGCCCTGGCTAATCCTGATGGGCTTGCTATGCGTGCCGGCCTGTGTCCTGTGGATAGGCACGCGTTTCGGACGATAGGATTAGCCTCTGCTATATGCAAGAGCCGAGATCTAGGCGATCCCCTCAAGGAACATCGCCGCATCAGTGCGGCCTAGCCGCGACGAGATAGTTCAGGAACACGATCCCACTGTACCCCTTGGCATGCGCGCCGCCGAGCGCAAACGCCCCCGCCGGGAAATCGCGGCTGTAAACGCAGAAAGGATACGTCCCGCCCGGCGTTTCGATGTCCACTTGCAAGTTTTCTTCACGGGTGAAGCCCTGCAACCACTTGGGCAATTGGTGCGCCTTGGCCTGGTAGATGACGTATAGTTTGCTTGGACGGGTCAACTTGAAGCGCAGCAGTTTATCCGCCTCGGAATCGTAATCAAGATCGGCAGGCATCACCGTATGCAGGCCGGTCAGCGCCAGTGGCACGGTAGTCACAATGTAACCCCGATCGGTGTAGCACGGCTGATACGCGCGCAAAACCATGGTGCGATATTCGCGCTCGCTAGTCGCCTTGACGTAAGCGAAGGGGTTTTCATAGCGGTAGGCATACGCCGGACGCTGGCCCTGCTCGCGGTGCGCCACCACCGCCATCCCGCCGACGACTGAAGTGAGCGGATCCATCTCGCGGATCTTGTCGTGGCCGAAGAGGCTCTCCAACAGCGCCACGAACGCAGGCACAAGCGACGCGCCGCCGGTGCGCAGCACCACATCCACCTGATCCATGCGCAGCCCGGCGTCCAGCACGACCTGCCGAAGTTCACGCGCCACGTTGATCAGTTCCGGCTCAATCATATCCTCGAACGCGCGGCGCAAAACCCGTTCGTGGATGGCGATGTGCTCATAGTCGTAATCCAGGCGCGCCATCAGATTGTCGGTCAGCGCCTTCTTCGTCTGCTCAATGCGCCGGAAGAGGTCGAAGCCGATGTTCTGCGTGACGAGCGTTTCCAATGCCCGCATGGCCTGGGGATTGTTGCTCGTCTTCTGGAACTTTCTGATGCGCTCCAACGGCATTGGGCGCGAAAGTTCCGGCATAGTCTGCCAGGCATGCAGCAGATCGAGGTAGTCCGGCGGAAAGTCGAGGCCGCCATCCACGCGCGTGCCCTGACCGAAGTACTTGAGCAGCGACAGCATAATCCGCCGGTCCAGATCGTCGCCGCCGACGAGCATACCGCGCGTCGCAATCACGCGGGGTGGCTGCGCGCCGCCCACCTCGGCGATGGTCAGGTCGAGCGTGCCGCCGCCGAAATCGAAGACGAGCGCAATCTCGCGTTTGTCGGTGGCGATGTGATGCAGGTGCGCCGCCGCAATCGGCTCCATCTGGAAAGAGATGTCACGGAATCCCGCGAAGAGCGCGGCCTTGTAGAGGATTTCCTCCGCGTGCAGTGTATCCTCTGGCGTATCGCAGAAGCGCACCGGACGGCCCAGCACCACACTGTCGCACGTCTCGCCCAGTTGCGCTTCGGCGCTGGCCTTCATCGAGCGCAGGATAATGGCGATCAACTCGTCGATGGTGAAATAGCGGTCGAAGATGTCGGTCCGCTCGTAGCGCGGATCGCGCAGCGCGGTTTTGACCGATTGCAGCAGCCGCCCGCGCGCCCCCACGTCGGTGTCGATGTAGAGGTCGTGCCAGTAACGAATAGGACCGGAACCGGCTCCACCGACAATGATCTCAATCGGGTGGATCTCCTTGCGCTCCCACGTGATGCGACGTCCCGTTTCACGCGCCAGGTACTCATTCGCCGCCGCCGTGCCGAGTCGCGTTTGATACTCGCGGTCCATGTAAATGAGCGAGGGCAGCACGTGCCGGTTCTCGTTCGCGGCGTCGAGTTCGATGGGGTGTAGTTTCTTGCCGTCATAATACGCGACCGACGAATTCGTGGTGCCAAAATCGATTCCAATACGTGGCATAGGTCCTCCTTTGTGTCAACGGATTTAACGGATTAGAGTGGAGTGGTGATATGGGTCTGTGACAAAACGAAGGAGAATTATACCACGGTTTTAATTTTTTACTGTCGCCCGGCCTTTCAACAGCCGTACCTCGAAATACGTCAGCAGGCCGCCAACGGCGAACAGGACAATGTTAAGAAAAAACGGCAAGCTGCGGTTAACTCCGGAGAGCTGCCCCGCAATCCAGCCAAAGGGCGAGGTGACAATGATAACGAGAACGGTGAGCAGGCCCATGATGCGGGCGCGCTCTTTCGCATCCACCGAGAGGACGACCAACTTGTCGAGCAACGTGGAGGCCAGCGGGATGCTGCACGCCTCCACAATCGTCGACAACAGCAGCAACCAGACATTCCCCACGGGCGTCAACAGCAGCAAGACCTGGCTCGCAGTCAACCCCAAAAAGCCCACGGCCATCAGTTTGCGTGTATCCTTTGTCCCCAAATGCGGCATGATGGTGAAGAAAAACACCAACATTGTCACCGAGCGTGCGAAAGCATACCAGGCCAGTTGTGCAGCAGGGAACATCAACTTTTCAGTAACCAGAATGGACCAGAATGTGCCACGCACCGTATTGGTGATTCCCATGATGATCATCAAACCCGCCACAAACAACGTCGCAGGGCTGTGCAGAATCTGTTTGAGCACGTCTTTCGATTCGCCCACGACCTTGAACAACGGCTGATGGCGCGTCTCTTCCATGCGGACCACCCCCTGTTCGGTCTCCACGACTAACGCATTGAGGATAATAAACTTGGCCGTCATCATCACAAACGAAAGCAGGTAAAGGCCGCGCATCGTGGGGATGAGACTGTATTTGTCGATCAACAGACCGGTCAACGGCGAGACGAACGCCGCGAGCAGACCGGCGATGTAAATCCATGAGTAGATGTCCACAAGCAGGTGCTCATCCGTGTCCTCAACGAGCAGGCATTGCCAGGAATTGGCCGTCACACGCCACACCGCGTTGACAATCACGCCAAAGAGGAAGTAGGTGAAATTCTGCGCCACGGCCCAGATCAGGCAGGGGATGCTCCACGCGACGATGTCAAAGATGAGCGTCGCGCGCTTGCGACCGAGTTTGTCGGTAATCGGACCGCTCATCAACGCCCAGAAGACCTGCAAGACCAGGCCGATGCTGGTCAGAGAGCCAATTTGCACGTCGGTCAAGCCGAGCGCCAACATATAGACCGAAACGTAGGGCGAATAGAGGTTGAACGGAATACCCCACAACGGTTCGGTGTACACACATCCACGCGCGTTGCCGCGCAGTTTTCGTAACGTCTGCACTAGAGGATGATTGGCGACCATAACACCTCGTTCGATAGCCCTTGAGAGCCTGCTATAATTCTGTTGGCGCACTACTCCAGCATTGGATACTGAGCGCAAACCGTATTATAACATAGAGTATCTATAATGCGTACGTATCGAACGAAAGAGCATTCGACTGGACGTGCAGCGACATCCCCAGCCCGGCGAATCACAGCGAGCGCATCGCGGGGTTAGTGGGGCCGCTGGCGGAGTTCCTACTCGGGGAGCGCCCGCCCATCGCCACGGCGGAAGAAGGTCGCGCGGCGTTGCGAATGACGCTCGCGTGCTACGTCTCTGTCCGCGAGGGACAGCGGGTGCGGCTGGATGACCCGGCAATTGCGCAAGTGTAAAACACATTGACTTTTAACGCGCCTGTGCGAAGATTGAGGATGAATTGAGCAAAACTGCATCAGGAGAAAACCATGCCACGACGACGTAAACCCAATATTCTGTTGATCGGCATCGATTCGCTGCGCGCGGATCACATGAGCTGCTACGGCTATCCCAGGCTGACAACGCCGCACATCGACCGTTTCGCACAAGGCGGAACACTCTTCGAGCGCACGTACAGCGCCTACATCCCCACGACCAGCGGCTACGGCTCGATGCTCACGGGGATGGACGTGATCAGCACGCAGATGGTGGCCCTGCGCCACAAGGGGCCGTTGCGCCCGGAGGTGGCGACGCTGCCCGAAATCCTCAAAGCCGAGGGCTACAACACTACCTGCGTCGGTTTCAAAGGCAATCCGGCGGCGCGCGGGTTCGACACGTATCTCGATTATGCCGGTTGGGGCAGTTGGAACGAGGGCCGCAGTCCCAAAGCCGAAAACCTCAACGAAGTCACGATTCCTGAACTGAACCGGCTGGCGAAGGAGAAAGAGCCGTTCTTCCTCTTCCTGCGCCACATGGACCCGCACGCGCCCTACCTGCCGCCCGCGCCCTTCGAGCGGATGTTTTACCACGGCAACGAGTGCAATCCGCGCAACCATTCAATGGACCCCGTGATGAGCTTCAAGCCATTCCGCGATTTCTTCGCCACGTGGATGCCGCCTGGAATCCACGATAAGGACTACGTCATCGCGCAATATGACGGTGCAGTCGCCTACATGGACGCCGCCATCCAGACGATCCTCAACGCGGTGGAGACGTTGGGGCTGCTCGACAACACCATCGTCGTGATCAACTCCGACCACGGCGAGACGCTCTACGACCACGAGTGCTACTTCGATCACCACGGGGTGTACGACCAGACGTTGCACGTGCCGCTGATCCTCCACTATCCGGGCAAAGTCCCTGCCGGAAAGCGCGTGAGCGGCTTCAATCGCCATCAAGACCTGGTTCCCACCCTGCTGGAACTCGCCGGGGTAGATAGCGAGATTGCCTTCGACGGCAAGAGCCTGATGCGGCTGGTGGACGGCTCCGTAACCTCTTACGACAGCGAATTCTACATCACCGAGTGCACGTGGATGCGCAAACACGGCTGGCGCACGCCGGAGTGGAAGCTGATCGTGGCGCTGGAACCGGATTTCCACTTCAAGCCGGAAGTCGAACTGTACAACCTGGTCACCGACCCCGGCGAAAACAACAACGTCGCTGAGGCTGAACCGGACATCGTCGCCATGCTCCGCGCACGCATGGATGCCTGGATCGCCAAACGCGAAGCCGAGACCGGCCTGCCCAACCCCATCCACCACCAGGGCGACTGGCACGGGCACGAAGGCGTCGGTTCGTTCACGAGTTCGCAGCAGGCGTATGATACACTGCACATCGGCGACCCGGCACAGGCGGCGAAGTTGCAGGCGGGGGAGAAGAAGTAGGAAGTAGGAAGTAGGAAGTAGGAAGTAGGAAGTAGGAAGTATGGGAGTAGGAAGTATGGGAGTAGGTACAACCCTTACTCCGTACTTCGTACTCCATACTCCGCATCTCAATCAAGGAGCGAAACTGTGTCACTATTACACGTAGCTATCGTCGGACTCGGCAACATTGGCAACACGCACGCGCGGGTGTACCAGCAGCGCAGTGACGTGAAAATCGTCGCGGTGTGCGACATTATCAAGGAACGCGCGGATAAGGCAGCAGCGGCCTACGGCTGCCCGGTCTTCTACTCCGTGCAGGAGATGCTGAAGAACGGTGTCAAAATCGATGCCGCCAGCATGTGCACCGCCGGGAAGGAGAACGGTGGCGACCACTACACCCCCACCATGGAATTGTTGGAAGCGGGCATCCCCACCCTCGGCGAGAAACCGATCTCCAACGAGATTGCGAAGGCCGAGGCAATGGTCGCGTTGGCCAAGAAGAAGAACCTGCGCTACGGCATCAACCTCAACCACCGCTTTACGCCTGCTGCGCTGCGGGCCAAAGAGTGGGTCAAGGCCGGGCGGTTGGGCGAGATCAACATCATCAACATGACGATGTGGATCAACAACCCCAACGAAACGTCGCCGTGGTTCCACATCCGCGCGCTGCATCCCCACTCGCTGGACGTGATGCGTTATTTCGGCGGCGATGTAGAAAAGGTACAGGCATTCTTCAAGCGCGGTCCGCGCGCCGACGGTCCGGGCGGACGGCGCGTGTGCTGGTCGAACGTGCAGGTGAGCCTGCTCTTCAAGAACGGCATCATCGGCCACCTCACCGGCAGCTACGATGCAGGCGGCAGCTACGGCCTGGAAACGCTCGAAGTCGTCGGTTCGGAGGCGCGCTTCGTGCTGCTCGACGCCTGCGAGCACCTCACCTTCTACCCGCGCTTCAGCCGCCAGACCGAAACCTACGACTACATCGGCGGGATGATGAACTTCAGCGAGACGTTCGGCAGCCGCATCGGTGTGTGGATCGATCAGAACATCGCCAGGGTCAAGCCGGAGGCCATCGACGCCTCCGGCGCAGACGCCCTGCACGTCCAGCGCATCATCGAGGCGATCATTCAATCCTGGGAAACCGGGCAGGTTATCACACTGTAAGAGGCAAGAAGCAAGAGGCAAGAAGGGAATCCTGCATCTTGCTTCCTATTTGCTTATTGAGGTGTTTATGTCATACATCACCATCATCGGCCGGGGGCACTCCGGCACGCGCGCGATGTCACACACGCTTTCGGCTAGCGGCGTCTTCATGGGCAAGCCGCTCAACGTCTCGGGCGACCTGCTGCCGCCGCAGACGATGTACGACGCTTGCCGCGTCTTCGCCCGCTACGTCGATTGGCAGGGCGATCTTTCCTGGAATTGGGATCGGGCGCTGGCGGCAAAGATTCCCGACGAGTTCAAATTTCTCATCCACACCTATCTGACCACGGTACGGCTTCACGATGGCGAACATAAAGGCTGGAAAATCCCGGAGACCACGCTCGTTTTCCCGTGGATCATGCGAATGTTCCCGGAGATCAAGTACATCTTCTGGATCCGCGATCCGCGCGACTGTATCATCGGGCGGCATCTCACCGACGATCTGCACGACTTCGGCATCGACTATCCCGCTACCGAGGACGAACGCCTGCGGCGCGCCATCTCGTGGAAGTATCAGTACGACTTGGTGCGAGCGATGCCCAAGCCCAAACACTGGATCGAAGTGCGCCTGGAGGACTTCGTGTTACATCAGGACGAGACGCTGGCGCGGTTGGAGGCCTTCCTGGGCATCCCGCTGGCGAAGATCCCGGTCAACCCGGAGGTCGTTGGGCGATGGAAGACGGACGAGGGCATCCACGATTTCGACTTCTTCGCGCCGGCGATGGCACAGTACAACTATACAGACCCGGAATAAATGATGCTGGTCACCAGCCAGATAATGAGATGAACAAATCCTACTGGCGAGAAGTATGGGAAACGATACTAGTTGCTCTGAGTCCAAACGCAAGCTTTCTATCTGGCGCTGGTTTTTGATAGGATTGGCGCTTCTCGTAGGGTTGTGGGGCATCAAGCTTCTACTGCCATCGGGAAAGGATATTGTCTTCTCCAGCAAAGGTTTTCTCTTTAATAGAATCTACGTCATAGATGCTGATGGTTCCAACCAGACTCGACTGACTGGTTGGTGGTTTGACGCCTACTCGCCTAGCTGGTCGCCAGATGGAACACAGATTATCACTGTAGCCCAACCCAGTCCGTTCAGCGAATTAGATATTTACACTATGAGAGCGGATGGTTCTGGCAAAACTCGTTTGACTTACAATGATGTATCTGAGGGTTCCCCTACCTGGTCACCTGATGGTACACGCATTGCTTTCGCCGCTAATCCGGGAGATTGTATTTGCCAGGACATTTTTACTGTAAATGCTGACGGGGCCAATCTCGTGCATTTGACCCACAATAAAGTAGGAGACGGCCTAGAGATAAACTTGGGATATGATATGTACCCTATTTGGTCTCCAGATGGAATGCGGATTGCGTTTGTTAGAGATTGGTACTACGATGAACCCAAAATATATCTAGTCAATGCTGATGGCACCAACCTCATCTGCTTAACCCATCATGAAAAAGGTGATTACAGCCCCGCTTGGTCGCCAGATGGGACACAAATTACTTTCGTTTCTGAACAAGATGGCAACAGCGAGATCTACACTATGAATATTGATGGCATAAACCAAGCGCGCTTGACTATCAATAATACAGCCGACAGTTCTCCTGCGTGGTCACCGGATGGAACAAGGATTGCTTTCGTGTCTGAACGGGATGGTAATCGCGAAATCTACGTTATGAGTGTTGATGGCGCCAGCCAAATGCGCTTGACCCACAATGAAGCAGTCGATAGCTATCCTGTATGGTCATCAGATGGAACACAGATTGCCTTCGTATCTGAACGGGATAGCCATAGGAACCTCTACACTATCCGCGTTGATGGCTCTCATCTCACTCGCCTGACTCGTAAAAAAACGGTTGAGGAGCCTGTTTGGAGGCCGTGATTTCGCACCCTATCGCTTGACCAAAGCTCACAACGATATCATCAACAAACAGATAGCATTGGAGGCTGCAACGGTTGCCCAGGATAACTGATTTCGCAAAACACACTTGTTCCTTACACCAAAGATGAGGCTCGTGTTATGGAATCTGTACGCGAAGTTTTCAATATCACCCTCCCGGCGTTGGGTGACATCCCCGCGCGAGAACAACCATGCCTGCTCTGCGGTTGCCGTGAGATCTTGCCTCTCAATTCCTTTGTACTGAACGACAAGCGGTTTCACACCGTGCGCTGCATCCACGATGGGATGATGTGGCTGGACCCGCAACCAACCGAACAGTTCTACCAAACATTGTACGGCACGTACTACCACACCGCCGGGCCGGACGATCCGCTGCTGGAACAGGCGACACTGGATGTCCATTCAAAAGTCGAGGAGCGCAGACACATCGCGCAACTCCGTGTCGAGCAAATCGAGCAGTTCAGCCAAACCGGACGCCTGCTGGAAGTCGGGTTTGGCAACGGGTTCATGCTGGAAGCGGCAGCCGCAAGAGGGTGGCAGGTCGTCGGACTGGAACTGGATCAAAGTTGCGTCAATCGGATGACGGATCAGGACATTCCGGCCTACTGCTGCACTCTGCTCGAATACGCGGGTGAAGCGGCATCTTTCGATGTGATCGCCATGTACAGCGTGATCGAACACGTGTTGGATCCGGCTGCGTATCTCGAAAAGGCGCTTTCCCTCCTGAAGATCGGTGGGATTCTGGTGCTGCGCCTCCCCGACACCGAAGCAGACGGCCCGCCCGCGTCTTTGATTGCGCACGTCTATCATTTCAACGCCCACACGATTATGGTGCTCTTGCGCCGGTGTGGGTTCGAAGTTATGCAAATCGACAGTTTCGGCCTGTGGAAGCCTCAAAGGTATCCGGGTACGCTATGGAATATGAATGTCGTCAGCCGCAAAGGCTAGAAATCGAATCCTACGTCATTGATCTCCTGCTCGACTATCGAGCCGCGACCACGGTATACGCCTATCCTACAGTGTGGCGTCTGCGTCTGCTCTGGTCATCGCGGGTATGGGAACCGGCGCAGGACGTGCAGATCTGGGAAGATGACGCCGGACACGCCATCGGCTTTGCGTTGCTCTGGCGACGCTGGCGCGAGTCGCCCTACCTGGCGCTGGAGCGGGTGATCCATCCCGCCCTGGCGACGGACGCGCTAGTGGATGCGATGCTGGCGTGGGTGGTACAGCGCGCCCAGGCGATTTCCGCCGAACAAGCTGCCCCACTGACACTCTTTGCCAACCGGCTGCACCCGGCAATCCACCTAGATGACCCTCTGGAAACGCATGGCTTCACGCCCATCCCGTCCAATCCAGAACAATACAACGTCTACCTGAAACGCGCGCTCGATACGCCGCTGGACGAGCCTTCGCTGCCACTAGGATATACACTACGCGCGCTGCAAAGCATAGAGGAATTGGAGGTTTACGCCGCGCTGTCCAGCTTCACTGCCGTCGATGCAGAACACCGCCGGGAGACGCTCGCCAGCGACGAATACTGCCACCTGGTTGCCGTTGATCCACCTGGCGATTTCGCTGCCTATGTGGAGTGCTCGTTCTGCCGGGACGAATGGACACGTACAGGTCAACGGGTAGGCTGGATTGACTACATCGAGACGCGTCCGGAACAACAACGGCGCGGTCTGGGACTCGCGGTACTGTTGGCGGGCCTGCGCCAGCTACGCGAATGGGGCGCGGAGACGGCCATGCTCATCACTGCGAGCACGAACACGCCGGCTCTCGCTCTGTACGAAGCCAGCGGGTTTGAACGGCTGGATATGCCGGAAATACCCGGCTACGAAAGCTTCATAACGTTTGACGCATCATTGCCGCTGGCCAGAGAGAGCCGCCCATGACCCTTCCAAGAGAACTGGAATGGACAGAAAAGCTGCTGCGTGAAGCCCGGCAGCAAAGATCGCGGACGTTGCGGCTGGCCCCGGAACGCTATGGGAGTGGGTATCTCAAGCAGCTCCCGGCTGAGGTTCAGGAATTACGCTGGCTTACAGACCTCACCGTTACCGGCCACAATCTGACGACTTTGCCGGATTGGCTAGATCGCCTTGCAAATCTCAAAACCCTAAACCTGTCCGCGAATCAATTTAAGCAGATCCCGGCGGTCATTTTTCGGTTGCCTATGGTGAGAAAATTGAGTTTCGCCGTCAATCAGCTCGAATCACTGCCGGAACATTGGGGCAGTCTTTGTGACTTGCAGCAATTGGATCTCGCGCATAACCGGATTGGCGTGTTGCCGCCGGGTCTCGCAGAATTATCGGCATTAAGCACACTTGACCTTTCGATAAACCAGATCGCCGGACTGCCGACAGAGATTGGAAACTTGCTCAACCTCAAGCGACTTGATCTATCACACAACCAGCTCTCCCAATTGCCGCCAACCCTTGGACAACTCGCGCAGCTTGAAGTCTTGTGGCTCGACGACAATACCCTGGATGCTTCCGACTTCCCCTTTGAACTGAGCCACTGCGTGAGTTTGCGGCAGATTTCCATAGCGTCTAACCCGCTAGGGCGTTTCCCAGACGTGCTCTTGAATTTGCCGGCATTGGAATTCATAGATATGTCTGACTGCGGCCTTTCTCAACACGACCTATCGCCCGCGCTACAGTACCATCCGCGCCTTATTGTGCGGTTTAAGCGCGACAATCCCATAACGCCGGCAGATTGAGTTGGTGTAGAAGGACGCATCCCGCACACCCTACACAACAGGAGTCTATGTTAAAAAAGCACGCGATTTCTCAGAATAAAACCCGCCTCTTCACTCTGAAGAAGGGCAGCACGCTCGGCCTGATCCTCGCACTTCTCATCCTGACGGCTGGCGCGCTCCTTTCAGCCTGTAGTGCGCTTGCGCCCACGGACGTCGCCAATCCCACCGAGGATAGCGCCGAAGCGCGCATACCGAAGGTCCGTCCCACAGCCACACCCGTTTCGGCTTATTCGGAACCGGATGTCATGCCCTGGGCCGGCGCGAACGTCGATTTCGACTACTACGTGCTCGCGCTCAGTTGGCAGCCGGCCTTCTGCGAGACGCAACCGGGCAAAGAGGAATGTGAGACACAAACCGCAAACCGTTTCGACGCGGCTAACTTCGCGCTGCACGGATTGTGGCCTACCGTCACCGGCGACGACGACAACACATTCAGCTATTGCGACGTCACCCAGGGCGTGATCCGGCAGGATCGAGCGGGCGACTGGTGTGAAATGCCGGAGCTTACCCTTTCCGATACGGTCTGGCAAGACCTCACCCTATCGATGCCGGGAACGGCCTCCTGCCTGCACCATCACGAGTGGTACAAGCACGGGGTATGCACCGGGATGTCGCCCGACGCCTACTATGCCCTCACCAATGCCCTGGTGGAACGCTTCGCCGCCACGGATTTCAACCGCTACGTTGCCGCGCGCGTGGGAGAAGAAGTATCGCGGCGCGATCTCCTGAATCAGTTCGACGTCGAATTCGGCGAGGACGCAAGCGATTACCTCTCGCTGCGCTGCTCCAAACTCGACGGTGTCAGCCTGCTCAGCGAAATCCAAATCGTGCTGCGGCCGGATATAGCAGCCCTGGATGATTTCGCGGCGCTGTTCCCCGACGAAAGAATTCCACCGGAAGGCAACTGCCCGCAGACCTTCAAAGTGGATCGGGTGGGGTTGAGGAATTACTAAAAGGAGAAAAACTATGTTACGAGTCTGCGTCATCGGCATGGGCCCCATCGGCAATCGCCATTCCACTATTTACAAGGAAGACCCGCTGGCTGAATTGGTCGGCGTGTGCGACATCGTCAAGGAACGAGCGGATGCGGCGGCGGCGCGATTGGGCGTCCCCGCGTTCTACGACGCGCCAGAGATGCTGGCGGCGCTGTCGCCCGACCTTTGCAGCGTCACCACGGGCGGCTACGAGTATTCCAGCGACCACTACCTGCCCACGATGCAGGCACTCGACGCCGACTGTCACGTCCTCGGCGAGAAACCCATCAGCAACGAGATCGAGAAGGGCGCGGAAATGGTTGCCAAAGCGCGCGAGAAGGGCGTGTGCTACGCCATCAACCTCAACCACCGTTTCACCCCCGCCGCGTACCTGGCGAAACAGTGGCAAGATGAGGGTCGTATCGGGCATCTGCTGTTCGTCAACATGGCGCTGTGGATCAAAAACCCGGCGGAAAGTTCGCCCTACTACATGATCAAGGCGCTCAATCCCCATTCGGTGGACATTATGCGCTACTTCGGTGGCGACATCGAAGCCGTGCAATGCTTCGGGACCACCGCGCCAGGACGCACCATCATCACCACTGCGCACTTCAGTGTGCGGTTCACAAACGGCGCAGTCGGTGGCTTGACTGCCTCCTACGACATCGAGCGCGGGCATCCTATGGAACGCTGCGAAGTCGCCGGAACGAAAGGGCGCTTCGTCATCGAAGATATGTGGCGTGAGGTGACGCTCTACCCGGCGGGCGATTACGAGAAGCGCGTCTACACCAACCCTGTCTTCGGTGGAATGCGCGACTTCGAGGACACCTTCCGCAATCGCATCCACAAGTTCCTGGAAGAAGTGACCGCCGGCGTCCCGCCCGATCACATCGACGGTTCCGGCGCCGACGGCCTCGCCGCGCAGAAAGTGCTCCACGCGGCAATTGAATCATTACAGACAGAATCGGTAGTTTATGTCAAGTAGGCTAAACGATCAAAATTCTCACCACGAATCTTCACTAATTTTGACTGTATCGTCTCAATAAAAAGGGGAGAAGTGGGGGTTTGTGGGCGGGCTGCGCCCGCCCACAAACCCCCATCCCCAGATTTTTGAGAAGATACTTTTGATTTCTATTCGTGGAAATTCGTGTAGATTCGCGGTTTCTCTTGAGGAGGATATGATGAAATTAGGAGCAAATTCGGTATTATTTGGCGCGTTCGATTTAGAGACGGCGTTCAAGTATACGGCTATGGCCGGTTACGACGGCATCGAGCTGTCGGCTATCGGCGGGATGAGCGAACATTTGGTCATCGAGCGGTGGCGTGAGATTGCGCCGGAGATCAAACGGCTGGCGCGGGAGTACGGCCTAGGATTATTGGCTATGGAACAGCCGTCGCAAGACCCGGCGATCATGGAGCAGGCGTTCCAGGCGGCGGTGGAGATCGGTATCCCCATCGTCAACTGCGGGCCAGGCGGCAAAAGCGAGGATGAGAGCTCGTGGCCGCAGGTCATCGACTCGCTCGGCGCTCTGGCGACCATGGCCGAAAGGTACGGCGTGACGTTGTGCGTCAAGGCGCACGTCGGCGCGAGCATCTACAACACGCCAACGACGCTGCGCGCGATGCAGGCCATCACGTCGCCCGCGTTCGGCATCGATATGGACCCCTCGCACATCTACCGCGCAGGCGAAAATCCGGTCGAGGCCATCGCCGCCGTCATCTCCCGTGTGAAGCACGTCCACATCCGCGATTGCAAAGGCCGCCAGCACGGGCCGGGCGCGCCGGCTGATCAAGCCAACGGGCGTGGCGACATCGATCTCGTGGGTTACGTCCGCGTGCTGCACGAGCACGGGTATACGGGGCCGCTGGATTTGGAGATCATCGGCACGAAGGGGCAGGACTACACCCTGGAACAGTGCGTCGCCATCGCCGCTGAATCGCGGGGGCACATGCAAGCCTGCCTGCAAGCTTGCGGCGCGCGGTAGAAGTTTTTTGACAGGATTTACAGGATAATTTTAGGAAAATCCTGTCAATCCTGTAAATCCTGTCTAATTCCTTTGCCTTACTGTCTGCGCTAACCACACCACACCGAAGCACGCCGTACAGGTCAGCACAATCGCCGCGCCGGAGGCGATGCCGATGTAGTAGGAGAGATACAGTCCCACCACCCCGGCAACCGCCGCGATGACCGCCGCCAGCGCCATCATCGGCAGCATGCGCTTGGTGAGCAGGTAGGCCGTCGCCGCCGGGGTGACGAGCATGGCGACCATCAGCGCCACGCCGACCGTTTGCAGCGACACTACAATCGTCACGGCGATCAGCGCGAGCAGCAGCGACTCGAAGAAGCGCGCGGGCAAGCGCATCGTCGCCGCGAAGACGGGATCGAACGAGAGCACCAGGAATTCCTTGTAGAACGCCGTCACCGTCAACAGGACGATCCCGCCGAAAATAGCGATCAACGCGAGATCGCCCCCTGAGACGCCGAGTACGTCGCCGAACAGGAAATGCGTCAAATCCACGGTGTAACTGCGTGCCGTCGAAATCAACGCGATGCCCAGGGCGAACGCGCCGGCGAAGATGATACCCGTGGCGGTATCCTCACGCACCTTCGTCTGCTTGCTGATCGCGCCGATGCCGAGGGAGGCCAGCACCGCCGTCCCCAACGCCCACCAGAACAGCGGCCCGCGCGCGCCTCCGCCGACGAGATAGCCCACCGCCACGCCCGGCAGAATCGAGTGCGCCAGCGCGTCGCCGAAGAATGCCATCCCGCGCAACACCACGTAAGTCCCGACCACGGCGCAGACGACGCCCACCATCACCGCTGCCAGCAGTCCGCGCACCATAAAGGGGTACTGCAACGGCGCAACCAGCCACTCTACCACGTCAGTCATGGCGATGATTCCCCTCGCAGCACGTATCGCCCACCGCCACCAGGCCACCGTTCACCGGCATCAAGTGCAGATGACCGCCGTAAGCCGCCATCAACCGCTCCGGCGTGAACACGTCCGCCGGTTCGCCGAAGCCGAGCAGCCGCCGGTTCAGCAGCATCACACGGTCGAAGTGCTGGACGGCCTGATCCAGGTCGTGGGTGGAGAGCATGATCGTCACGCCGCGCGCGCGAAGGTCGTCGAGCAACTGGAAGATGCCCTCCTGCGACGGCGCGTCAAGTCCAGTGAGCGGCTCGTCCATCAGCATCAGCTCGGCTTCCTGCGCCAGCGCGCGGGCGATGAACATCCGCTGTTGCTGCCCGCCGGAAAGTTCGTTGATCTGCCGCTTCGCTAGGTCGGTGATGCTCACCAGGTCCAAACACTCGCGCACTTTGGCAAAATCGCGTTTGCCGGGCTGGCGGAACAACCCCAACTGCCCGATCCGCCCCATCAGCACCACGTCACTCACGGTGACGGGAAACTGCCAATCCACGGCAGTGCGCTGCGGCACGTAGGCGATGCAGATGTGGCCCCCCGGCCCGTGCCCGTAGACCGTCACCGTACCGGAAGTCGGCGCAAGCACGCCCGCTACCGCCTTGAGCAGCGTGCTTTTACCCGCACCGTTCGGCCCGACGACGGCGACTTGCTCGCCCGCGTGCAGATCGAAGGTCACGTCGTCCAGCGCGGCGTGACCGTTGTAGCGCACCGTCAGCCCGGAAACGGCCAGAATCGGCGTGCCGGGCTGGTGCGGCGCGTAGTGGCGGGTGAATATGGATTTGAGGGGGGTGGTGAAGGTTGACATAATGATCTGTGTAAAGATAACTATGGTGTTGACATGGCGGTTTGATGTGGTGAAAGCTCTTGCTTTATCCGTTCCTGCAAGAACATCTTAATGAGCGACTGATAGGGCACATCGCGCTTGTTGGCTAACAAGCGCAATGTGTGCAACATCGGCAAAGGGAGACGCAGCGAGATAGATTTCGTGGTAGGCTTCAGGTTTGGGAATATAGCCAGCTCAGCCTCGTCCCAATCAATATACTCTGTCGAGTCGTGCGTCGCCCAAAATTCGCGCTCTGCATCTTCGGTTTCAAAATTCATCGGTATTTCTAAGTCTTTCGACATAGCATTTAGCATCTTTTTAATTCACATCACGCGATGAGAAAATTACCTCAGCATAAATGCAACACTTTCTCAAAATCTTTCACGTATACAACATTGTTGATTTCTTTGAGCCTTTGAATCCCCTTTTGAATGAATTCATTCCCTGCTTCATAATTGCCGCGAGCATGCTCCAATTGCCCCCTTCTTCTCAACATCCAGGCAATTCCAATATAATCTTGTACTTCTTCAAGGCGTCGAGAGCACTCCAACAATACCTGCTCCGCCTCTTCGAGTTTTCCAAGCCCTATCAATGCCTCAGCCAGCCAACCTAAAGTAATTCGGATTCCAAGACTGTTCCCAGCTGAACGTTCCCGAGCTAATGTATCTCGGAAAATCCGCTCGGCATTTTTGTAATCTTTGACTCTTAACACCACATCTCCCATAAGACCAAGGTTAATCACTTCACCATACGGATAATCAGCCTGTTTAGCCTTCTCGTAAGCCATTGCGAACAGTCGTTTTGCCTCATCTAAATCACCATCACTTCGGGCAATCAGTCCTAAATGACTAACACAGGTTATAAGAAGTAATTTATCACCTAATTTATAAGCAAGATTACCCGCATCTACAAAGTGCCGTTTTGCTCTTGAGTAATTCCCCTGATGACGATCTATCCTGGCAACTTCAACAAGCAATTCAGCCAAAACTGCTAGGTCAGCGGACTGTTCCGCCAATGAAAGACCTTTATCAAAGCATGTGTCAACACCATCTTTCTCATATTTCAGGTAAGCCAGACGACCTTTTTGTACCCAGAGTCGTGCTTCCAGTGCATTCCATTCGTTGGCTAAAGAAATAGCCACTTTTCCTTTTCGAGACTGAAGTGTGTTAAAGGCTTCATTCAGGTTTTTCATGGCTGCATCAAGCAGTTTCATGTCCAAACCTAGCTTGATCTGACAAATCAACCAGCTTACAATTTGAAATTTGTCGTTTAATGCTTTTGCTGCTTGAACAGCTGACTTTGACAGCGAATATAGCCGATCTCTGTCACTACGTTTTTGTAACTCATGATAAACCGTTCGCGCTTGATCAAGAACTCCCTGCCAGTTTTTAGCGTTTTCATAGTGATACAAGGATTGAAGTAGCATCTCGATCCTATCAGATGATTCTCCCTGCCCTTTAGCCAGATTCTCAAAATATGCACCCGCCGTCCCGTGCGCCTTGCGGATATCTTTCTCATTCGCTCTGGACAACAAAGCTTCGCGGATATAATCCTGCATTTGGTACCGACCTGGTTCAATTTCATGCAGAACATAAGCATCCATTGCCCGATTAACCAATACAAGTGTTTTATCCCGAGAGACATAAGTCAATCGTTCAATCAAATCAAGATTCAAAGTGGATCGCACTACCGCCATTTTACTGGCTAATATCCGAACTTCAGCTGGTAAAATTTCAATCAATGTCTCAGCCCAAGTCCTGGCTCGTACATCATCGAAAAGGGGAAGGACCGCTAACTGGTCTACCCCGCGCCTGTTTCGCAAAAGGCTCACCAAAAGCCCAATAGCATAAGGATTGCCAGATGTCCGTTCCCATACATCTTCAATCTGCGTTTGAGAAAGATTGATTGTTTGAACATAGTCAGGCAAAGCTTCAATCGGCAAACCTTTCAACATCATTTCGGCAAAAGAACCGGGGGGCCATTCTGGAGTATCTAAACAACATGGGCGAATGCGGGTTGTCAACAAAATCTTTATATTTATGGCTTTTTGGACAACCCGGGTGAAGAAATCATCCAGGCTCTTATCTGCTGGTACGCAATGATAATCATTGAAAACTAATAAATATGGACTGTGATCGAGAAATTCAATCACGATGTCATATTTATCCATTATTTTCTGGTCAGGATCATGTACTAGGGCTGCCTGATAGTTATCAGACATTTTATCCGCTATGGCTGCCAAAAATGATTCACGCGTTACTTCCCGCTCTGTACACTCAACCCAAAGATACTTGTAATTCAGTTTAACTGACTCGCCAACTAACCAAGCTGCCACATATGTTTTTCCGATACCACTTGGCCCTCCCAAATTGATAACAGAAATTCTTTCGTCCTCAAGGCAACTCAATAGTTTACGCCTTTCGATATCTCTATCAATTAGATGCTTTGCTATGGGTGGACGTCCAAAAAATGACAATCTAGGTGAGGGTGGTACGTAATTGGGAACAAACTCGCTGAGATTTTCGCGCCTTGTTGCCCCCAATTGTAAAGCTAAACTAACCATTTGTTCGGCTGATAGATCGAGTTCTGAATTGACCGCCGTTTCCACTTCCCATGCTAGTTGATTCAAAGACAAGAGCTTAAACCAACGCTCTATTTCCCTCCAAGGCAAATCCAACTCGGATTTTTGCGGATTATATCCTGGCGAAATAACCACCCAAGAATAGATCCTCCGAATCGCATCATTCTTTGACCATGACCCACCTGGAAGTTTGTCTGAATGGCTCACAAGCCAATCCCTTAATTTGTAGTTATGATCTTTGACTTGCTGATATGGGTTCCTATCCTTACCAAAGGCTCCCATGTTATATGTTGGTCCACCTACCAAAGTGTATTCCCAACGTATCTTATCAAAAAAACGGGGGAATCACGGCGCAGCCCAGGAATCCTCCAGATGCAGAGCTTGCGCCGTTTGAGCGATCAATTCGGCTAAGGGTGGAATAGTATGGGTCGCCAGAATGCGATCACG
>Ga0209723_1000489_pt1 | contig 73181 bp, 62 predicted proteins | sample BiotimSIPDNA_2_FD_185750 | JGI IMG/M metagenome (GOLD analysis project Ga0209723, IMG submission 185750) | Anaerobic biogas reactor microbial communites from Washington, USA - Biogas_R2 time_0 SIP DNA (SPAdes) (version 2) | ecosystem: Engineered > Bioreactor > Anaerobic > Unclassified | place... | reverse complement strand
AGCGGTCAAGGCCGCTTCGAGGAACAGGGTTCGGGGTATTGTTCATGAGGTATCCCAGTCAGGTCAGACTGTGTACATAGAACCAGAGGATGTTGTTTCGCGAAACAATGATCTTGTTGCGGAAGAAAATCACCTTGCCCGTGAGATTGCTCGTATTTTACGAGCTGTTACCGACAAGCTCTGTCCCTCGTATGATAAGTTTGCAGACGCACTGACCAATATGCTCTTTTTTGATGGCATCGCGGCGGCTTCTTCCTGGGGTAGAGCGCATTCCTGTTCCTATGCGGCAAAGACCCCTACGGATTCACAAGAAGAATCGGCAATACTTCTCAAACAGGCACGACATCCGCTACTCAGACGAGCTGCTGTTCCAATCGATTTGATTCTTACTCCCGGCGGGAGACAGCTCATTATTACCGGTCCTAATACTGGTGGTAAAACTGTCAGTTTAAAAACAGTTGCACTGTTGGCGCTCATGAATCAAAGTGGATGGCCGATACCTGCTGCTCCGGGCAGTTCTTTACCTGTTTTTGATTTCATCGGATGTGATATTGGAGATGAACAGTCTTTGGATCAGTCCCTCTCGACGTTTTCCGGGCACATGAAGAACATCTCGGAAATCTTGGCATCTGCCAGCGAAAAAAGCTTGATTTTACTTGATGAGCTGGGCAGCGGTACTGATCCCCAGGAAGGAAGTGCAATCGCCATGGCCGTTCTGGACGCGCTTATGGAGAAGAACCCGCTAGTTCTGGTCACTACACATCATGGGGTACTGAAAAATTACGGGTATACTCATGAAACGTGTCTCAATGCGTCAGTCGAATTTGATCATGATACCCTGAGCCCGACATACCGGATTGTCATGGGAATCCCCGGGGAGAGTCATGCCCTTGAGGTAGCTGCAAAAAATGGTCTTGACCAGGCGATTGTTGACCGAGCACGGTCATATCTTGATGAAGAACGAGCCGATGTTTCGGCGCTGATTCAAGGACTGACGTCAAAACATGAGGCTCTTGATTCTCTGGAACAAAAGAAGAAACTTGAAGAACGTACGATACTTGAGAAACGACGGAAAGTAGATCTGAAAGAACTCCAGCTGCGACAAAAAGAGATTGAATTGCGTGAACAAGGTTTTAAAAAGCTCACCAATTTGCTGGAGGAGGGGAGAAAAGAGCTTGAGAATCTCGTGCGGAAGGTTCGGGAAGGTGAGTTGACCCGGGAGAAGACGCTTGAAGTAAAAGCCTGGATGAGTACCCTTGATGAACAGATAGCGGGTGAATACAAAAACATACAGGATGAACGCAAGAAACTATTCGAGAACAAAGCCTCGTTTGAGGAACGTGTGGACACATCGTCGGGGGATTCTTTATCCGGGGACAGAGCTACCCCTGACAAGCAACGGAATATCGCGGCCGGCAGGAGAAAAAAAGAAAAAATAGTGCCCCTTGTTCCCGGAATGGACGTGAAATTCGGGGAAAACATGCAACGGGGTGTTCTCATCAGGGAAGACAAGAAGGGAAAGTGGCTGGTTTCTGTTGGTTTGATGAAAATGACCGTCAATCAAGAATCGATTTTTCCGGTAGAACATGCCGGAACAGCTGCTAGCAAACCGAATATTGTTTTTTCTGCCGATATGGGGGACAGAGCTACTCCGGCATTTGAGCTTCGTCTTCTCGGAATGCGGGCTGATGAAGCTGAAAAAGCGCTTGAACGACAATTTGATCTTGCAATAATGAAGGGATTACGTGAATTTTCCATTATTCATGGAAAAGGACAGGGCATTTTGCAGCAACTTGTACATGATTTCCTTTCAGCGCATGCCGACCAGTGTGATTTTGTTTTTGCCCGTCCCGAAAACGGTGGTTCCGGGAAGACTATTGTTACTGTGAAATAAGATTTACCTGATCAAGTCTTTTTCCAGGGCTCAGAAATGATAATACCCTTTGATTTATCGAGTCGGAATAGTACCTGTTTCTGAAGCTTGGTGACGGTATATGGGACATGACAAATTTCAAGCTCTGTCCCCGGATGGATGCTTCCACGGACTTCAATGTACGCTTTGTCATTTGTGTCGATATTCGGTAGGTATGTCGGAATTTTTGCGTTTATCTCTGCCATTTTAGCCTTTATTGTCTCAATAGCCCGGGAGAGTTTATCGTTCTGATCATCCTTGTATGCTGTTTCCGCCTGTTGCAGCTTGATGCTGAGAATTTTCAACTGTTCGTTTGCGATGTCCAGCTCCTGCTGTACGGTAAAATTGGTACCGCACCGAATATATGTTTTTGCTCCTCGAGGCGTACCGATATCAAAGGCGATAACTCCCCCGATTACGATGCATTCACAACCGACCAGCTTTGCGTTTTCCCCCATGCGGATAACACCCATTGAGTATACTTTCGACTGAACTATACTGCCGGAAACGGTGATATCCCCGCGAACCGCGACTTTACAGTTTTGAATGTACTTCGCGGATAATGCTCCTCCGACCCGAAGAGCGCCTCTGCCTTTTCCCTCGATACCAGCTTGTACGATCATATCCTTTTTACAGACAATTTCTGTCACATCGACTACTTCGCTTGAGACAAGAGATCCTCCAGCGTATACCTTGAATCCGTCAGCGATTTTACCCTGGATAATGACGTCCCCGGGGAACACTATATTCCCGGTTGTGAAATCGATGCCTTTCTTTAACAGAAGGACTTCTTCGATTGTAATGACACCGTCACTCGAAATTGATAACCTTCCGCTTTTTCCGGCAAAGAGACCTTTTTCATGATCAATGACATTGGTCCCAGCAGAAAAAACAGGCATCTTCCGTGCTTCAAAAGGGGTTTGTTCTCCATACACATTTTGACCGGAAACGCCGGGAACGGTCGCGATACGTCGAGCAATCGGCTCACGAGCTTTGACAATGGAGAAAGCGCTTACCGCGTGCCAGTCGACACGTGATGCATCTGGATCAATTTCCGGTTTTCGTTCAATAAGATCTTTTCTAATAACAAAATGTTCGGGAATTTCGGTGACCGGAGGAATGCCCCGTGCAATAACGACGTCACTAATTGTGTCATGCGTCGTGTTTGCTTTAAAAATGGTTTCCTGTATTACATCATGCAACACACCAGTAATAATACCGTTTTCTTCAAGCTTGGCTACGACATTGGGATAGGTAAGAAAGTCTCCTCCCGACACAGGAGGATGAAATGTTCCGGTAACAGTCAGCTTATCCGGGGCAATCGAAACCTCAGCAAACCCGTCTTTCTGATCACCCTGGCGAATATAGAGGATAGTGTTTTCCTGGTTTTCTCGTTGCTCTTCGTCGCTCAAAGTACTCTCCCTATTCAGTATCGGCAGATAGATTGCTTGACATAACCGCTATTTTTATACATTATATATGTATAATTATTCAAACTTGGATGGCAGTAACCGGTGAAAGAACGACTCTCTCGTCTTAAAACAATCCGAAAGTTGATAAAAACCTATCGGATTGAATCCCAGGAAGCTCTTCTCGGATATCTTTCCCGGGAAGGATTCGCCGTCACACAAGCAACTCTATCACGTGATTTGAAACTCCTCAAGGTTGGAAAAATATCTGATGGTAATAATGGATATGTGTACACTCTTCCGGGTGACGAAGAACGTCAAGAATCCGAACAGACCGTCGTTCAGGATTTTCTACGCGGATACATATCCATTGAATACTCGGGAAATATCGTCGTAGTCAAAACATACTCGGGCCACTCGGACGTTGTTGCAACAGCTCTGGACAGTATGGGCTTCGATGAAGTACTCGGATCTGTTTCCGGTCGTGATAATTGTGTTTTTCTCTGCCTTCGTGAGGGAATATCGGGTGAGGATTTCCTTGAAACCTTAAAACTGAAAATTCCCGAACTGGATGATTAACCGTACCGATACACTTGTAATACCAATTTCTTTACACACAAAGGAGCCACAATGATTAACTGGAATAACTTTGATACGCTTAATTCGTACAAGAAACTACTTTCCCTGAATTGCAAAGTTGAACTCGCCAAAGTACTGAATCCCCAGCGTGTAAAATCATGCTCTGTCCCCATGGCAAAAGGGCTTGTGTATAATTATGCAGCGAAACAGGTAAATGAGCAGATTCTTTCAGTTCTACAGGAGCTGGCTGATGAGCAACAGCTCATCGAAAAGTATCAGTTGCTGCTTAACGGTGAGGTAATAAACACCGGAGAAAAAAGGAAAGTTCTGCATCATCTTGCACGAGGTCAATTGGGGACAGAGGTTATACATGAGGGAAGGAATCTGGGGACGTTCTATAGCGAACAACTTAAAAAAATCGAGTCATTTGTAAAAAAAGTACATGCAGGAGAAATAACCGGAGCAAAAGGTGACAAATTCAGCTCCATAGTTCAAATCGGTATTGGAGGTTCCGATCTCGGTCCACGAGCTCTCTATCTTGCATTGGATAATTGGGCAGTGAAAAACAATCGTAAGTTACTTAATGCCTCTTTTATTTCAAATGTTGATCCCGATGATGCTTTTGCTGTTCTTGGGGGGACAGAGCTTGCGAAAACACTCTTTATTCTCGTTTCAAAGAGCGGAACAACACAAGAAACGCTGGCAAATGAGTCTTTGGTAAAGCAGGCGCTTGTTGACGCAGGTCTTGACCCGTCAAAACACATGGTTGCTGTAACAAGCGAGACCAGCCCCCTGGCTAAAAATGACGGCTATTTGGCATCGTTCTTCATGGATGACTTTATTGGTGGCAGGTACTCATCCTCCTCGCCGGTTGGTGGGGTAGCTCTGTCCCTTGCGTTTGGGTTCAATACATTTAATGAGTTTCTTCAGGGAGCACACGAGGCCGATGCTCTGTCCCTTGAAAAAAGTATAATGAAAAATCCTGCGTTGCTTGATGCGCTTATCGGTGTTTATGAGCGCAATATTCTTGGGTATCCGGTTACAGCCATTCTTCCTTATAGCCAGGCTTTATCACGATTCCCCGCGCATCTTCAACAGGCTGATATGGAATCTAATGGTAAACAAGTAAATAGAAGGGGCGAGCCTATTTCGTATGCAACTGGTCCAGTACTATTCGGAGAACCGGGTACTAACGGGCAGCACTCTTTTTATCAGCTTCTTCATCAGGGTACGGATATAATTCCTCTTCAGTTTATTGGGTTTACCAGGAGCCAAACCGGATTTGATGTCGAAGTTGATGGATCCACGAGTCAAAAAAAACTTTGTGCAAATCTTGTCGCTCAGATAGTTGCTTTTGCTACCGGGAAATCTGACACAGATACAAATAAGAACTTTCCGGGAGAGCGGCCATCAAGTGTAATCAAGGGTACAGAGCTTTCGCCTGAAGTACTGGGATCATTGTTGGCACATTACGAGAACAAGATTATGTTTCAGGGCTTTGTCTGGAATATTAACAGCTTTGATCAGGAAGGGGTACAGTTGGGGAAAGTTCTGACCAAAAAGGTTTTGGCAGGTGATATGGATCCCACACTAAAAGCTTTTTCTGATTTTTTTGAAGTTTAATCTCTGATTTTTTGGGCAAGAACCCTGTTTTTCACTATATACATATTGTGCGGAAAAACAGGATTCTTCGTCAGGGCTCTCGCTACCATGTATCGGTGAGGGTGAACAATAAAGAAAAGCTCTTAACCTCTTTTGCGGCCAAGCAAATATTTCTAACAGTATTATGTAAGGCCCGGAAGAGGTATAAATTCACGATTGACGACTATGTAATCATGGGAAATCATATTCACCTGGTTATATTTCCCGGTAAAGACGAGTCTCTTTCGAGGATTATGCAGTGGATTCTCAGTGTGTATGCAATGATTTACAACAAACGTTTTAATCGGAGCGGACATTTTTGGGGTGAAAGATTTTTTTCGCGAGTAATTGAATCTTTTTTCGATTATTTGCATACCTTTAACTATATTGATAAAAACCCCTTTGTCGCCGGTTTGGCGGCTAAAAATAGAAACTGGAGATTCTCGGGTGCTTTTGAACATCGGATAGGGCGATGTACGACAGTGAAACCGTTACCTGTCCATTTACAGGCCTTCTTTCCGCAACACATTCGTCTTGCCCTGCCAGAGCCGAAGTAATTGATTTTTCTGGTTAGTATCAATTTTCACTTGCCAAGTCTTGTCTTTTGGCCAATTCATAGAGAAAAGAATGTATAAGCTGAAATGCTTCCTTTGTCAGTGTGCTAATCGTATCTGAGGAAGTATGCAGACGTCGCCAAGTCGAAGGTATATAATTGTAATGAGATTCGTTGTGTAGGGAATTCAACAGAATTACATGTTTAATATCCTGAATTTCATGCTCTGTCCCCTTAGTCAATGCCATCAATAATTCAGTAGCTTCGTTGTGTGGTAGAATGGTAACTACTTGTGCTGGAATACCGGCTGATAAGAATCCTGCATTATCACTAAAGGGAGTTAGTAGTCTTATCCAGTTTTCAGGGGACACCTGTTTAGCAATTTCAATTGTCTTTTTATGGAGCGTATGTAGCTTGTCTCCTAATGGTGTATCATTTCCTTCTGTTATTCCGCTTGTTGACACTATCAAGGTATCTCCACACCCTGTTGCATCAAAAACAAATATGTCATCATCAGTTATGCCTAAATGATGCAATCCCATACCTAGCTGGTATGATCCCTGTCCACGAATACCGTTATGTCCAGCTGCTTCTTCACCGTCAGTAAATAGAATGCGAATGTTGTGTGCGAAGCTCTGTCCCTTAAAAGGTTCGAATGTATTCATTTCTCTCGCAAATTGCAGTAGCTGAAAACAAGCAGCGCTGTTATCATTGGCTCCTGCTGTACCAGAAACCCGATCATGATGCGCAACCAATGTTTTTCGACGAAAGCGCGGGTCGTAGTGTTCGGGAGGATATTTGACTATAACATGATGCTTACCAGCCAAAGTGACTATTGAGTGGGGTATGCTATAATAGGAAAGCCAATTATCTATGTAAGCAAGTCTATCTGTAGCAGGCTCAAGAAAGGCTTTGAAAGAAACATCCATACTGCCATTGTATCATGGTTTATGTTAGTTTGATGGCTATTGGTAAGCTCTGTCCCCCGAATAGTGCTGTAGCAATAAAAAAAAGCCGATCCCAACAGGAACCGGCCTTTTTGTGAACGTTTTACTTAATAACGATCGCCGTAACCGCCGCCATTGTTGTTATAGCGGGGACGTGCGTCGCGAGGTTTGTTCTCTGCAACGTTTACACGAAGGCGACGGCCTTCAAATTCCTGGTTATTCAGGGTTGCGATGGCTGCTTCTGCAGCCTGTTCATCTGCCATCTCAACAAAGCCGAAGCCTTTGGACTGCTGAGTGTAGCGATCCTTGATGATGATGGAAGAAACCACTTCGCCGTACTGGCCGAAGAGGTTCGTCAGGGCGGCCTCAGTGGTCGCGTAGTTCATGTTACCTACATAAATCTTCTGGGACATACGAATCCTTTACCGTTCTCCGGTAATGCTTGATACTATCGCCAAAAAAGCGATATTTCGAGGGCCCTGTCGTTTTTATGAATGAATACCGGATGGCACAGTTTGCTGGGATCAAGCACAAGAAAGGCAGGACACAAAAGCACACTCAAGTCAAGGCGGACACATTTATAAAATATAAACAAAGAACCCGTTCGATAGTAAGACTCTATCACGCCTTTTTGCACTCGTCAAGCTTGAGAGAAAAAAAATATAAAAAAAGCTCTGTCCCCATAAAACCGTTTTTTTACAGGGATTCTAGACGATGGCTTTGCTCATCCATCGTCGGCTTTTCCATCGGAATACCATGACGATTCCCCTGAGCGTTTCATCAGTTCCGATCGCAAACCATATCCCTAAAAGACCGAATCCGAGCTTGAATCCAAGGATATACGCACCGAATACCATGATACACCACATGGAAAATAGTCCAAAGAGTACCGGGAAACGGATATCTCCCGCTCCTTTGAGGGCAGGAATGGTAATCAGATTGAGTGATCGTCCTGTTTCTATATATATGGAAAACAGGAGTAAGGATGATGTCATGGCCGCGATTTCCGGTATGGTCGTAAAGAGTGAAATAACCGGACCTTTAACGAGATTGAGTAACAGGATGAGTGAGACAGAAATTGCTGTACCGACGGCCTGGTAGCGGAATACCCGTTTATATGCGGCTTCAGGACGTCTTGCCCCGACAAAATATCCTGTTTTTATCTGTACCGCATTACCTATTGATACAGCTATTACAAATACAAACCGGGCAATGGTTTGTGCATATACCATTGAAGACATGGCCCAGGTTCCCAGTGTGGATACCATGGCCATCAATACGATTTGGGCAACGTTGTATGCCATGTTTTCACCGGCGGTTGGAACACCAATCTTGAGGATCGTTCTGTAAATTAATCGGGGTGCTTTTTGCCATCCGCGGATCGGGAAGTGAACGTCGGGACGACTTTTAATCCGTAACGCAAGCAAAATACACGCGACAAGATGTGCAAAAGCCGACGATGCCGCAACACCACGAACGCCGAGTATCGGTAATCCGAACCAACCATAGATGGCGATTGCGTTTCCAATGACGTTGAGGATATTTGCCACAAAAGAAACATACATTGCGTCCCGGGAATAACCGTACGAACGCAATATCGTTCCTTGCAGAAGGCTGAATGCGGTAAAAAGGGTCCCGATACCGCCAAATATGGCGAAATACTCCCATGCAAATTTTCGTACTTCCGGTTCAATTGAGTATTGGTCCAGAAGCAGCCTGCCTCCGGAAAGAACAAGAATACAAACAAGTACCGCTACAAAGAACACCATCACTGCGCTTGCCTGGGCAACTTGCCGTGATTCGTTGTCACGATTGGCTCCCAGATACTGGGAGAGGACAATGCTGGTTCCTATGCAAATGACATTGAACAGGATCTGTATGAAAAAAATGTACTGGGCTACCAGTCCGACCGCCGCTACCGCCAGTTGTGAGTAGGAACTGAGCATTACGGTATCAACTGAAGAAACAAGAACTCTGAAGAATTGTTCCAGAACGATCGGCAGCGTAAGGGCTATCATCGGGAGAGCTGCACGGTCCCTGATGATTTTTTTGGTCGTTATAGGTGTCATGATTATATCTCAAATGTAATCCTTTTCATTACTTGCGTCCAGCGGGGTCAATCTGTATACTTCCTTTACAATGATACAAGTTCAACTGAATGACCCGGAGTTTGAAAAAAAAATCGCTGCAATGCATCCTGACGGGATGTCCGTTTTCCTTTTGGCCGATGGAGCTATGCGGGGTGCTTTTTTTCATGGAACCCGGTTTGTAAACACACTTCGTGCACAACATGCGTTGGGACCGCTTGAAACCATGGTTCTCGGGCAAGCTTCTTTGACCGCTGCCTTGCTTGTTCCCATGATGAAAGGACGGGACCGGACGTTGTTCAGATATGATACGAACGGACCAGCTGCTGGTTTCAGGGTCGAGGCTTTCAGCGAAGGGTATGTCCGGGGCTATTTGTTACAAAATCCCATACCGGTTGAAACTCAGCCAGAAAACTGGGAGCTTTCACCGTATTTTGGTGACGGAACCACCTCGGTTACCAGATTTCCTGAGGGAGGACGTGAACCTGTCACTGGCTCTGTCCCCATAGTGCATAGAAACATCTCGAAAGATCTTGCGGAGTATTTTTTGCGGTCGGAACAGATTGCAACCGCCTTTAACACCGGGATTCAGTTTGATTCCACTGGTCGGGTTATTGGAGCAGGAGGTTTATACCTCCAGACAATGCCCGGCGCCGATCCGGACCTTGTTCTTGCCGCAGAAAACGCATTTCGTGCGGCACCTTCCCTGGGGCAGTGGTTCGCAGAAGGCGGAGACCGGGAGGATGTTATTTTCGGCTTATTTCGTGCTCTGTCCCCGGTCGTTGTTCTTGAGCGTGATGTGATTTTCAATTGCCCTTGTACGCGGGACGGCTATTTATCGCGACTGCTTCAACTGGATTCTGCCGAGCTGGATGATATGCTTGAAAATGGATCCGATCCCGTTGAAATAATCTGTCACAACTGTGGCAGCGTTTACTCCTATCCCCTGGACGAACTGAAAAAGGCCAGAAATCACACAGGGACAGAGCTTTAAGAAAATAGCACGCAAAGCTCTGTCCCCCACTTACTGTATTCCATTCTCCGACGGGTCATTGTAGACTACAACGGTACCCGCGATGTTGATAACGTCTCCGGGTTCGAGTTTTTTGTTCTTTACCGGTTTGTTGTTTACGGTCATGTCCGAGTCTGCGGCAATGGTATAGGTCCCGCCTTTTTTATCAAAAACAATGGTCGCGGCGCTTTCTTTCATTGCGGGGTTTCCGGCAATCGTTATATCCGCGGCGTTTGATCCGCCAATGACCGTCAGGTTGTTTTTCAGGGAGAATACCTTTGTCTGCATCCCTTTCGCGCCGTACAAGAGCTGGATGCCGGCTTCAGTCGTCGGTTTTTCAAGCTTGAAGAGCAACAGAAGAATCCACAACAGGGCCGGAATAATCAAAAAGAACAGGTAGTACCAGCGCGGGAGCTGCGTAGTGCCGCCAAGAATCGTTCCGGAGTAATAATAGCGCGCAGATTCGGGCCGGGTCTCCGGTGCAGTGTCCCCATACGAGACGGATACGTAGCGTTTCTCGCCGGGGAGCATCGATGCGGTGTAGGTAATCGCGTACTCGTCGAGTATTTGTTCCCGGATCGACGAGTAGATTCCGAGAAGCTCCCGGTCATTTTTTGCGTCAAACACAAGTCCGCCGGATTCACCGGCAATCCGGGGTGCTTCACTGTCCCGGGTGTTTCCGAAGTTGACGACATAACAGGTTATTCCTTCACGTATTGCGGCCTGTATTCCGTCATCCGCGGTCACTTTCGAGTTCTTCCCGGCAAACGGGAAGTGTTCTCCATCAGAAAGAACAATGAGTGCTTTTCGCCGTCCGGTTTGACCAAAGGTGTTCAATGCGGTGGCGATGGAGCCATACAGCTCGGTGTAGCCGTCATCCCGAGCCGGTTTGGTTACCCGGTCAAGTTGGGCCGAAAGGGCGCTGGTATCCGCCGAAATTGGCTGTATGGTGGTGTAATTGGTATTGAAAGCCGCAAGGCCTGCCCGGTCGAGCGGAGAAAGATTGACGACAAATTCTCGAATTGCCCGTTTCGCATGGGTTATCCGCATGGTTTGCGGGTTGTCCGTCGGGTTCCCCGCAAGGTCGTCCCACATGCTGCCGGAATTATCCAGAAGCAATAAAAACGAGATTCCTTCGTTCCGGATAGCTTGACGGGACACATCGGTAACCCGAACATCGTGATAGTTTTCACCATCCGGTGATTCACGGACGGTTATAAGGTCGGGACTGACGGCTTGTCCTGCGGGAAGGTCAAGATTGACGAATAGTCGGACGTTTTGCGTTGCGGCAAGCCGCGAAGTGTCTATCTGGGTGATTTTTCCCTCTTCTGCACAAAGCGGGGACAGAGCTACTAGCAGCGCGAGGCTGGTCAGGGCAAACTTTCGGACGGTATGTGTACCATGAGTGTATTTCATCGGTTTCTCCCTCAAGAAAAAATTCCATACATGAATTTTGCCGAACCTATGGCGAACACATCTTCCCGGCGAAGCGGGGCTTCCTGCGTCGGTGAATCATTTACCGTCACCGGGCAGGATTTCCCCGCCGGACGGAGAACAACCCGTCCTTTTTTAATCTGTATGGAGGCATGAAGCGGTGTAACATTCCGATATCCGGGAAGAACGATATCGCAGGTATCGCGAGTCCCGATCCTGATCCGTGACTTGAGCAGGTGGTATTCCTTGCCCCGAAGCGGTCCATTGAGAAGCTTGATGGAACCGTATGAAAATCGGTTTTCAAAGAACGAATAGAAGAAGCTGAGGAAAAATCCGAAAACAACCAACCCGACGAGAAGGGCTGTCTGGTTACCCGGATAGCGGATTACGGAAAGCTGGAGCAGCATTCCTCCGAGGCTTCCGCCGACTATCCCTCCTGCGAGGCCTACAAGAAGTTTGCGGAGAGATCTTGAACGGAATCCTTCTATCAGGGAAATGCACAGACCGATAATGACCCAGCCCATGCTGTTCGCCAGAATGAGCGGGATACCGGTTAACGATTGCTCGGTACGCTGCAGGGAATCAGCGACCCCAAAAAGAAACGCTTGTCCGGCAAAAACACCAATCGCGCCTGAAAGGACTCCCGCGACGGCCCCGAAAAGAAGACCTTTTATCGCCTTGGTTCGTGACGAGACAACGATTCCTTCAAACGATCCGAATATCGCCCCGAATACGAGTCCCAGCATAATACCCTGGGTCAGTGAGAACGAAAGGTACCCGGGAAAAACAGGCTGGAAATATTGAATGGTGAGCAAACAGGGCCATACCATGCAGGCCCCGCAGCATCCCAGTAACAGCATGATTATACGCTTCATAGTCAATGACATGGTCTACTCCTTGTACAGCAGTAACATTCCGTCAGATTCCCTGACGGTAAGGCGTGTGGTCTCTCCGGGTACGATATCAAGGCGGGTTTGGAGGATTTTTTCCCCGGAGATTATTTCCAGATCATATCGTCCCGACGGTAAATCCCAGGTCCTTGTTCCGCCGGAATAGCCTTCCAGGGATTCCCGTACCATGAGTTCTCCGCCGCGGACAATGGTTTCCGAGCCGTTGAGAAATATCCGGTAACTTGCTTCGGGTGCTTCAAGCGACAATGCGCCGGGAAGCGGTACCAGATTTGCCCGGAGTACCAGCTCTGTTTGATACGGTGCGATTTTCAGTGAGAAGATTTCCGGATAATAGCCTGCCTGTTCTGCCCTGAATTTGAGAATCTGTCCGGTCATGAGGTCGCCCGGCAGCAGGGTTTGAAGGGGAATCCAGTTATTGCCGCGAAGCACCGAATACTGGGTCGCCGAGGTGAGAATGCGGTTCGTTACTGCATCGAATGCTTCGGTTCGTACCGAAAGGGGTTGTGGCGTGACCCGGTCGAAACTGATTTCAACGGGATATATCGCCGATCCCCGTGTTTCCCGTTCAGCGAGGGATTCAAGGGTAAATGACTGCCAGTATATACGCTGTTCCGCAGTTATCTTGGCACGGTACATGCCCGGTTTGAGATATACCGTGTTTGACTCGAACCGGTACCCCGAAGGACCTGAAGTATCCTTATGGCAGGAAAATACAATGTCCTTTTCAGTGGCAGGCGGGAATTCCTCCCGGTCATGGACAAAAATTGATGCCGTCAGCAATATGTCTCCCGGTTCTTTCACGGTTTCGGGAATACGGATTTTGAACTGGACTGCACCATACGATTTTGCCAGAAATATCCGGTGTACCAGACCCTGCGACCAGGCCCAACAACCGGCGGCAGCCAGAAGGACCATTCCTGCCGCGAGGGACAGAGCTACCAATCTTTTTTTCTTTCGGGGTTTGAATACCGGTTCCTCATACTTCTGGTTTGTGATGCATTGCACCAGGGATTCCCGAAGGGAGTCAACCGGAAGCCGTTTCAGGTAGTTTTCAACTATCCGGATGATGGCGCCCATGTTTCGGTAGCGTCGTTTGGGGTTCGGCCGGATCATTTTCCGGATGAGCCGGGCGATAACCGGCGGAGTTTCAGGATTTATCTTTTTAATGGGGGTATAGCGGCCTTTTTGAATGGAAAGCAGGGTATCCGGGGCAAAATTGCCCGGAAACGGCCGTTTCCCCGAGACCATTTCGTAGAGCATCACACCCATTGCGTAAATATCCGCGCGTTTGTCAACATTCTTTGAGTTTTTGAATTGTTCGGGCGGCATGTATGAGGCGGTACCGAGCGTTACCCCCTCTTTGGTCAGATCCTGTTCGTCGGTCTGTTCTACCGCGGCAATGCCGAAGTCCGCGAGCTTGATCGCGCCTTTGCGGGAAATAAGGATGTTACCCGGTTTGATGTCCCGATGGATGACACCGTGATCGTGGGCGTATTTCAGCGCCTTGCAGGCATCGAGAAACACGAAGAGGGACAGAGCTCCGGAGAGATACCGTCTTTTCTTGAGCAATACATCGAGCGACATTCCGTCCACGTATTCAAGAACGATGTAATGGGAGGACCCTTCCTTGAAGTAGTCAAACAGGTGGACAATGTGGGGATCATTAAAATCCAGGAGGATTTGCGCTTCACGTTTGAATCGCTCCGTGATCGCGGTATTGCCCCTGATTGTCAGTTTTTTGAGAATGACATTCCGCTTGAGCGTGGGATGCATGGCTTTGTAGACGGCTCCCATTCCCCCTTTGGCTATGAGTCCCTGTATTTTATATTTTCCGATTGTTTCAGGATGTGTGGGCACTGTATCCTCCTTCGCCCGGCGCGACACTGTCGGTCACCGGGTTGAATGGCCGATCCGGGGTAATCAGGACGGTGTATTCCCCGTCCGGGTTGTGTATTTGTACATACCGGTTCCCGGCACGAAACAGATACCGGTCCGGAACGGGGCGATGGCCCCCGAAATATACACCAGTGTCGGGGGATGACAGGTATTGGTCAAGCATTTTTTGTACGCTGTTATGATCGGCTTCGTCATTGTTTGTCCAGGTCAGTCCATAGATAACGTCGGGATTCATCCGCGCGTTTATCAACTCGTCTTCGGAATAGTGCCGCTTCGGTTCTGCGTGGGAGGCGAGGAAGTTCGCCCCGACGGCGAACAGGGGAAGACGCTTTTCAAAAATCGAATAGGTAAAGAGGAATTCTTCTCCGTAAAACTGTGAAACGTACTCGCGAACCATCTCGCCTTCAAGAGAAAACTTGCGGAACCGGTGATTCCCGCCGCCTTCCTCGTTCATGATGTTTTCGTGGTTACCCTTGAGAAAATGGAAATTGTCGCTGAATTCGCATTTGCATCGCATGATCAGCTCCATGAGCGTGAGGCTTTCATGCATCTCCTCGTCCATGGCCTGATGTTTCGTATAAGAATGCGTGTATTCGTCAAACGCGGTATCCCACCGTTTTTTCCCCCGGGCTTCTGCGTGGAACCCGTCGCCCAGACAGAGTATCTGGACCGAATCACTCGCAAGCGCGTCCAGAACAATTGTCTCCGGTGTGTACTGCGCGAACAGAACGTCCATGAAGAAGCCGACACGGCCATGCAGGTCCGGTACCAGTATGGTTGGTATGTTCTTTTTGAGACGGACGAGGCACCCGGATAATCCGCTCGCGTCAGTCGGGCGGATTGTCGGGTCCTCATGCTCAAGGACGGTTATCGTCTCTTCGAGGAGATTCAAATACCCGGCGCGGTCCGGAAGGGACTCACGCCGGGAAATTGTTTTCAGGAGAGTCCTGAAGGTCATTACTGGATGATTGTCTTGTTGACTTCGACAAACTCTTCGGTAATATCCTGGGTAACCTGGGTAAGCAGGGCTTCTTCTTCCCCGGCTTCAAGATCCTCGTTGCTGACCGCGATTTTGAATATCGGGGAACTTTGCTGAATGGGTCCTTTTTCGAAAATGACAACCGAGTCCTTTTCAATATCGCTGGACAGGATGGCGTTTTCTTCGACCGCTGAGCCGGGGACATCGGTACGAAGTCCTATTGACGTATATTCGGCGCGCCGGACTCCATCAACCAATGGCCCGATCGTGATGAGGGAACCGGAGTAGGTGAGCGCAAGCGCGCCCTTATCGGTGTCTTTCGCGAAGAAGTCAACTTCGTCAAGGTTGTTTTCCGAAACTCCATCCTCAAAACACTGCTTTTTTTCGACCCAGGCCGCCGCAAGGGCTTCGAGAGTCTCATCTCCCTCGGGAAGACCGGAGGTCTTCGCAATCTGTTTGATGTGATTTCTGATCATTTCCGACAATGTGTTAAAAGTTTCCATAAAAAAACTCCTTATGGGTGTATAGTGTACCACAAAGCCAAATTTTGTCATGACAAGGAGAAAAAAATGAATGACATCGTTTTTCCCGCACTCCCGGCAGAAATTCAAGCACAAATCACGGCATTACTGGACCAGGATGATACGGAAGCCCTGGACGAAAAAAAAGAACACTACGCGAAAATATGGCAAACAAAGTACGAGTTGTTTGTTTCCCAGATTCACACCGTCGGTATGGAACTGGTGCAGGAACTCGGGACAACGGATACCCGCGGGGCCATCCTGCTGACCTATTCGGGGTCGCTCATCAGTCTCGGACCGCAACAGAACGGTTCCCGGTGGCTCGAATATGCATCCATTAAATTCAGAAGTGACGTACCTGACTACATTCGGGGACAGAGCATCACGGTGAACGGACCAATCACCTGCGATGCGGTCGCAGAATTCAGCGGGAGCCCGCTCAAGAAGAGCAGTTCCGTGTACCGGATCGCCGTTTGCCCCGAAGGGACATCCGAATCGGATCAGGAACAGCGTATCCGTGAAGCCACGATCTACCTTACGAACGGATTTATCAAGATCAACCGGACTCAAATGGGTCAAACCAGTGCAGATGTAGACCAGTTTACCGTGAAATCGATCGTATCCTTCCTGGCAAAAAAGCATGGACTGACCCAGAATGCCGCCCGGGCGGTTCTCGACGATTACCTGTCCGTCGTTGAGGCGGGGGTCCTTCTCGGGGAACGCGTTACGGTGGGTAAACTCGGTTCGATGACCCTCAAGCTCCAGGCGGCGAAAAAAGCCCGGGTGATGAAGAACATCCAGACCGGTGAGGATATCCTCGTTCCGGCAAAACCGGCAACCCTGGTTCCGAAATTCGTGGTCTCACGGGCACTCAAGGAAAAAGGTGCGCTCGTTGATCCCGAATTCGTCGGTCTCGCTGCCCCCGATCCCGAGGATGATGACGGCGACGAGTAAGCTCTGTCCCTGTACGTTGAGCGAATGCACTCAAGCGATTGCGAATGCAATCGCCAAGCTCTGTCCCCCGCAGATGAAACCGTGAAAATCTGCTATAGTACCGGCACCTATGGATATGTCCGATACCTTTGAAGCTCTGTCCCCCGACGCGGTATTGTCCGCCTGCGAGCAAGCTCTGTCCCCAATCGGGTTCGAGCCGGTCGTTACGACGTATAACAGCTACATTAACCGGGTATTCGCGGTAAAAAGCGACGACGGCGACCGGTTCATCGCGAAATTCTACCGGCCCGGCCGGTGGACGCGAGCCGCAATCGAAGATGAGCACCAGTTTTTGCTCGACTGCGCCGACGCGGATCTTCCCGTGGTCGCACCGCTTGCCCTCGAGGGAGGTGGCACAATCGCCGAATCCGCCGGCTTCCTGTTCAGCGTGTATCCCTTCCGGAGCGGCCGTACGTTCGATATCAACAGCGATGACGATTACCGGCGTCTGGGCGCTCTCATCGGGCGTCTTCACGGGGTTTCCCGCCGCCGCGCCGCCCCGAACCGGCTCACCCTGCATCCGGTCGACCTAACCCTCCGCATGTGCGAACGGCTCGCCGCGTCTCCCTCCATGCATCCCGAGTTCGCCAGCGAGTTCCTCGATTTGAGTACCGATGTCCTCAATGCCCGCTCTGACGAGTTTTCGTCATTTGAGACCATCCGGATCCATGGTGACTGCCATCGGGGAAACATTCTTGATCGCATGGACGACGGGCTTCTTCTCATCGACTTTGACGACATGATGAACGGTCCTGCCATTCAGGATTTGTGGCTTTTGTTGCCCGATCACATGAAGCTCTGTCCCCGCGAGCGGGATCTCCTTCTCGACGGCTACACGCAATTTTCCACCCTCGACGAGCGCTCGCTCTCCCTCGTGGAAACCCTCCGGTTCATGCGGATCATCTACTTTCTCGGTTGGTGTGAAACCCAGAAAGACGACCAGCTCTTCCGCGAGAAGAATCCCGACTGGGGGACGCGCTCCTTCTGGGTTCGTGAAATGGAAGATTTGCACTACCAGGCGGATCATATCTAGCGGAAAAACGGAACTGCTCCCTTGCCCAAAAAGGGGAAACCGGCTACCATGTATGCAACTTCTGGCGCACAAAGATGGAACTGACCATCGTGAAGCTCCCGCTTTCAGCCGCGCGCCTGGGCTGTTATGGTGCGGATCATACAAGCAAAGGGAGAAATCAATCATGAACACATCACCACTTAAAACGTATCTCGCGGAAACACCCGCGGAGAAACTCGACACCGCCTTCGTTTCCTGGCTCGCGAATCTCGAGCAGGTAGCGGACATCGCGCCGGAAATTGCCGCGTCCATCGTCAAGGAACTGGAAGCCCAGCGGACGCACCTCAAACTGATCGCGAGCGAGAACTATTGTTCCCTCAACACCCAGGCGGCGATGGGAAATCTTCTGACCGACAAATATGCGGAAGGATTCCCCGCGCACCGGTACTACGGCGGGTGTGAAAATATTGACGACATCGAATCGGTCGCGGCCGAGGAAGCTAAGGCGCTCTTCGGGGCTGATCATGCCTATGTCCAGCCCCACTCCGGGGCAGACGCGAACATGGTCGCGTACTGGGCCATTCTTTCCGCCAAGATAGAAGCACCGGTTCTTGAAAAACTCGGCGAGACCAATCTTTCAAATCTTGACGACAAACAGTGGGCCGAACTCCGCACCGCGCTGGGAAACCAGAAGCTGATGGGACTCGACTATTATTCCGGCGGCCACCTGACGCACGGATATCGGCAGAATGTGTCGGCCCGGATGTTCGAAGCCCATTCCTATACCGTATCAAAAGAAACCGGACTGCTCGATTACGACGCGATTGAAAAACAGGCGATGGAAATAAAGCCCCTCATCCTGCTCACCGGATACTCCGCCTATCCCCGCGCCATCAACTTCCGCCGGTTCCGCGAAATCGCGGACAAGTGCGGTGCCGTCCTCATGGTCGACATGGCGCATTTCGCGGGGCTGGTTGCCGGAAAGGTCTTTACCGGCGACGAGGATCCGGTCAAATGGGCCGACGTGGTAACGACCACCACCCACAAGACCCTCCGCGGTCCCCGCGGCGCGCTCGTTCTGTGCAAGGCGCCCTTTGCCGACTACGTGAACAAGGGCTGCCCCCTCGTGCTCGGCGGTCCGCTTCCGCACATGATGGCCGCCAAGGCGGTCGCCTTCAAGGAAGCCCGCACACAGGCCTACCGCGATTACGCCCTTCGTGTCCGCGACAACGCCCGGACACTCGCTGCAGAGCTCCAGTCGCTCGGCATGACCATCCAGACCGGCGGAACCGACAATCACCTCATGCTCATCAATGTTTCGTCGTTCGGACTGACCGGACGGCAGGCAGAATCGGCCATGAGCGAATGCGGAATTACCCTGAACCGGAACTCGCTTCCCTTTGACCCGAACGGCGCCTGGTGGACGAGCGGCCTCCGCATCGGAACCCCGGCGGTAACCACGCTCGGCATGGGTCCCGCCGAAATGAAAGAGATTGCGCGTATTATCAAGCTCGTCCTTTCCGCGTCAACTCCCGGAAAAACCGACAAGGGAACGGTCAGCAAGGGCAAGGTAGTCGTCGACGAAGCCGCAAAAAAAGAAGCGGTAGACGCAGTAAAAGCCCTGCTCGGAAAGTTCGTTCTCTATCCCGAACTTGATCTTGAGCTTCTCAAGAAGTATTTTGTACGCTGATCCGGCTCGTTGAACCGGTTACGAAAAGCCCGGCGGTATCCGTCGGGCTTTTTTTGTCGGGGAAAGTTTCAACAATTTTGATAGCAGTTCAAGAGGGAATATTGTTTTTCAACAATTTTGATAGCAGTTCAGGAGAACCTCTGCGGCGGCGTTACCACCCATAGAGCTCTGAGGGGAATCTTCCCGGTATTCACCAGAACATGGGGCGCCGTAGCGGAAAAGGATATGCTGTCCCCGGTTTCAAGCGGGTATACGAGCGTTTCGTAGTGCAGCTCACCCGATCCTTCGGTAATGATGCCGAATTCCCGTCCCAGGTGGCCGTAGGATCCCCTGCGGGTTTCTCCGGCAACGGGTAGGGTGATGTAGTAGGCTTCAATGGCGTGGGCGTCGTCCAGCGGGCGGACTATTTCTTCGTAGACGGTGTCGTTTTCAACCACGTGGCGGCGTTCGCCGGCGCGGATTATTTTAACCGGTCGTTCACGGCGGTATTCTTCAAACAGGTATTCAAGGTCGATATCAAGGGCGTCAGCGAGGGAGAGGAGGGTGTCGATAGCCGGCGAAACGCGGTTGCGTTCTATTTGCGAGACGAGACTTTCACTCACACCGGCCGCCTGTGCAACGACCTTGAGGGTTAATCCTTTATGTTCGCGCACCTGCCGGAGTTTTTCTCCGAACTTGAATGTCTTTTTATGTATTGCCATGCTTGTCCTTTTGGAATTTCTGTTCGAAAAGGAACTGCATGTAATGGTCTTCCAGGGTTTTCCAGGGGCCTTTTGCCGCCAGTCGTTTTCGGGCGTTCGCGTTGTTGCGGCGCTGGGTATAGGCACGGTAAAAGACACGCGGGTCTTCATTTGATCCGGTTGCCTGATGGCCGATGATACCGGGTACTTCGTCACGGCCGATTGCCGACACTTTACGGTTCTTCAGTTCAGAGCGGATGAGCGAGATGTCCTCATGAGAAAGACCGAAAATGAATTCTTCCATGGAAGACGCGACGTCGGTGTCTCCGAGTCGGCTCGAGATGAACTTCTGCCAGGCGTCGTCAAGGGCAATTGAAAGCAGAAGCAGCTCGCTGGTTCCGATCATGGTGCCGAAATTGGGTGCGATCTGGTCACGGACGGTCCAGACTGCGTCGAGAACGGGAGCGACACTGAGCACGTTGGGGTCAAGACGGTGTTCCCACAATTCCGCAAGGGATTCCGCGACCGCCCGGCGGACTTCCTGGCGGAGATTTGGATCGTCGAGCAGGGACATGTACACATCTTCCGCCATGAGGGTAAACATGATGTTGAGAGTGGCCTGTCGTAATTCCTGGATATCCTCGTCGGAAAAAAACGAATTGACGGCAACCTTGGTTATTGCGGAAAATGCGTGGAATTTCGCCACAAGAAAGCCTTGTCCAAGTATTGCTTTGGTCGGAAGGGTCAGAAGTCGTTCTCCGTCGCCATAATGACAGAGGGTATCGATGAGGGTTTCGGAAGAGCGTTTTTGTCCCGCCAGTACACCCTGTTCATACATGGACGGATACCGGGATATCGATACAGAAAGTCGTTCGAGATCCATTACCCGTGTAGCAACACCGACCATGGTCTCCGGGGAGTACACACGGAGATTTTCGAATACGCGGTTGACCAGGGCCCGTTCCTGGTTATTGAGAACGACAATGTCGGTTGAACCGGTGTCCGGGGTATTGAGGTGATCTACCGTACTGTGCGTTTCATTCAGAAACTGGTCGATATCCATGGTACCTGCAGTATACCTGAAAAATGAGCCCTCTGGCTAGCAAAATCAGTTTTTTCGACGCAGCGCTTGTACGTTCGCCACGGCTTCTTCTGCAAGGGCCGTGATGCCCGTCCAGTCTTCACGGTCAATGAGTTCCCGGGTGACCATCCAGCTTCCGCCAACGGCAAAGACATTGTTCAATTTCAGGTATGCGGCGAGGTTGTGTTGACCGATTCCACCGGTCGGCATGAAGGATATCATCGGATAGGGGCCTGAAAGGGCCTTGAGCATTCCGGTTCCTCCCGAGACTTCAGCCGGAAAGAACTTGAGCCGGGAGAGTCCTTTTTCCATCGCGGCCTCCACACCGGTCGGATTGTTGACGCCGGGAATGATCGGGAGACCCGCGGCAAGGCACCAGTCGACAACTGCGGGATTAAAACCGGGTGTCACGACAAACTGCGCTCCGGCATCCAGTGCTTTTTCAGCGAGCGCGATCGAGAGCACTGTGCCCGCTCCCACGGTAATGCCCGGAACTTCCGCCGCAATTCTCCGGATGGATTCAGAGGCCTCTGCGGTACGGAACGCAACTTCGACACAAGGGAGTCCGCCTGCGGCAAGGGCCCTTGCCAGCGGGACGGCTTTGTACGGATCCTCAATGGTAACAACCGGAACCAGGCCGGTTTCTGACAAGGTTTCAAGCACTGTGTTCATGAATACTCCCGTTTACTGCAAAGCTCTGTCCCCGAATTGTGCGTTATTTCTTGACGTGCGTAAACCCTTGGGGTAGGATTTCGTCATGAGTACTGTTGTTAGCTTCGGTGAAATTATGCTCCGTCTTAAGTCTCCCGGTTCAACGCGGCTTTTACAGGAGCCCCGGCTTGAGGCAACCTTCGGCGGAGGGGAAGCGAATGTCGCGGTTTCCCTTGCGATCCTCGGTGTACCGGCTGATTTTGTATCTGTCCTGCCGGTAAATCCCCTGGGAGATGCAGTTGTTGCGGAATTACGCCGGCACGGGGTGAATACCGGCCATATCCGCCGGGACAAGGGCCGTCTCGGTATCTATTTTCTCGAAAGCGGTGCAGCCCAGCGGCCGTCAACCGTGCTCTATGACCGGGAGAACAGTGCTTTTTCGCAGGTTGAGCCTGAAGATTTCGACTGGCAGGCGATTTTTACCGGTGCCTCATGGTTCCATACGAGCGGCATCACACCAGCTCTGTCCCCCAATGCGGCAAAAACAGCCCTTCATGCGGTGAAGCAGGCTAAAAAGGCCGGGCTGACGGTTTCCCTGGATCTCAATTTCAGGAAGAATCTCTGGAACTATGGTAAATCAGCTCCCGAGGTAATGCCGGCCCTGGTAGAATACACGGATATCCTTGTCGCGAATGAGGAGGATATCCAGAAAAGCCTTGGATTCTCCGCAAAAGTCTGTGACGGTGATTCCGGAACGGTTGTGCATGAGGGGTATCGGGATCTTGCCGGTGCTGTTTTGGAAAAATTCCCGAATCTGGCCTATGTTGCGATTACCCTTCGCGAAGCTCAATCGGCGAACAGCAATGACTGGTCGGCGGTTCTGGCTTCCCGGGACTGCTTCCTTGTTTCGAAGAAGTATTCCATTACCGATATTGTTGACCGGGTGGGAGCGGGCGACGCCTTTTCCGCGGGGTTGATCCATGCCATGATCAGCAAGCCCGGCGATCCGGCCCATGCTCTCGAGTTCGCGACCGCGGCGTCCTGTCTCAAACATTCGATACCGGGGGACTTCAACCTGTCGCGTTGTTCTGAAATCGAAGCACTGCTTGCCGGTACTACCTCGGGACGAATTCAGCGGTAACAGAAGTTCAAACCGGTCTTTTTATTGCAATTTCTCCCGCTGCGCATTACCATTATCTCCAATGGGGACTATCAACTTTGAAGTTGCGGCGTTATGCATCCTGCTTCTGAACTTTTTTCTTTTTTTTTCCCGAAGCCGCTTGTATCTTCAACAAACCCGCGTTTTTTTAATTTTATTACTCGGTACAACCTTTGCGACGGTAGCAGATATCATTACGGTCGTAATGTATTGGAATGTGTATCGCTATTCCACAGGTCTGCTGTACGCGGCCAATATCCTGTATTATATCTTTCAGAATTCGGTTCCCCTTGTTTTCTTTATTTTTCTTTTGGCATTGTCCGGAAAAACCGGTGCAAAACGGCGTTTTGCGATTTTTCTCACCGCGTTTCCCTGGATGGCAAGTCTCAGTCTGATACTGACGACTCCCGTAACGGGATGGGTGTTCAGTTTTGATACGGATTATGGATATCATCGGGGGGCCGTCCTTCCTCTTTTATATGCGATTGCATTCGGGTACACGTTGACCGGTCTCGGTGTTTTCGTCCGGAACCGTATGCGGGTTTCCCGGGAAACCCGCATTGCCATTTTTCTTTTTTTGCCGTTTGCATTTTCGACGTTCATTATTCAGTTTTTCTTCCCGGAATTACTGCTTCAAAACCTGGGGATTTCTCTTTCTGCGTTGATAGTTCTGTTAACCGTACAGGACTTTGGAAAGTTTACGGATCATGGAACCAACCTGTACAACCGTAACGGGTTGATTGTACAGCTGGACCTTCTTCTTCAGAAAAAAAGGCAGAGTACTGTATTCCTTGTATCGCTTGATACCGTCAATTTTCTCAGGCTTGTTCTCGGCCCGGAATCGTTTTCTGCGCTCGAACGGGAGATTGCGGGAAAACTCTTTGGTTATGCCCGGGAGGATCGTTTTGCGTCCCTGACCGGGCATGGGAAATTCATGCTTGTTATCGGGGACAGAGCTGGTCTCGCTGTAGAGCGCGAACAGCTTCTTCGCGCGTTTATGTCTCCCTGGCTTTTCCGTGATCGTCTTCTGTCACTTTCAGCCCGAATTTGCGAAGTCGCCATACCCGAGGATACTTCAAGCGTACCGGTTCTTTTTCAGGCGCAGTATGAGTTGACCCGCATCCAGGGGCAGTATCCCCTGAACGTCATTATTCCGTTTGGTGAGCTTGGACTTTCCGCTACCGGCAGATATCAGGATATTACCCGAAAAATCAACCGGGCCCTGATAACGGAGGGCTTATCAATCGTATTACAACCGATAGTATCAGCAAAAACCGGTAAAACAGTAGCGGCAGAAGCGCTTGTCCGGCTTTCCGATCCCTCGGGGGCTCTGATTTCTCCTGGAGAGTTCATACCCGTTGCCGAACAAAACGGGAGTATTCACCGGATCGGCGACTTCGTTGTCCGGGAAGCCTGCAAGGTTTATCAAAATCTGAGAACACAGGGGTTTTCTCTGGACTATCTGGAAGTTAACCTTTCACCAATCCAGTGTCTGCAGCCAAATCTCCCGCAGCGTTTTCTCGCCATTATCCGGGAGTTCGGGCTTGCTCCGCAGGATCTGTGTTTTGAGATTACTGAAACAGCGGCAAACCATTCTCCTGCGGTCATGAAGCGGAATCTGGACGCACTGGTGTATGCCGGGTTTACCATTGCGGTAGACGATTTCGGTACGGGGTATTCCAATATTGGTGGATTAATGGACCTTCCCTTCCGGATCGTTAAAATCGACCGGTCTTTGATAGAAGCGATGGACCGTTCGAAAAACGGTAAACTGGGTCTTGAGGGCGTTGTCACCATGTTCCGCCATATGAGTACACAACTGGTAGCGGAAGGCGTAGAAACAGCGGATCAGGTTTCCCGGGTGCAGGAAATGGGTATTGATTTCATCCAGGGGTATTATTACTCCCGTCCGGTACCACCGGAAGCATTTATGGAATTTCTGGCAGAAGAGGGATCCGTATGTACCGGATAGAATTTGACATTGTCGCCATACTTCTCTGTGTTTTGACACTTATCATTTTCTATCAACAGAAACAGGTACGTAACCGGCGGAGTCAGGTTTTCTGCGTCTTGCTCTGGACGATTACCGGGAGCGCGATATTCAGTCTTCTCAGTTCAATCGCGCTGAATACCCTTCCGACCGGATCCGTTTCATCGGCAGTGGTATATACCACCATATATCTCCTGTTTCAGGTGACTATTCCCTTTCTCTTTTGTATGTATATCTTCATATTGTGCGAGATGTTTATCTCTTCACGGATTCTCCGGACACTGTTTGTGTTGCCCTGGTTCTTTCTGCTCATACTGATCGTTCTGAATGTCCGGTTCGGCTTGTTTTTTTACATCAATGATGACCGGATGTACGTACGGGGGCCGGCACACTTGATTTTGTATCTTATTTCCGCGTTCTACCTTGTACTGGTGCTTCATATTCTTGTCCGAAAACAGCGGAAGCTGCTCCGTCTGGAAGTGTATGCCTCTATTGCTGCGATTGTTTTCCCTCTTGTTGCTGTCTGGATCCAGATTACGCTTCCCGGATTTATTCTTGAGTGTTTTGCTTTTTCATTAGTATTGCTTTTTTTGTTGTTGACGATCCAGAACAATCTTGATTTTTTGGACGGCATTACCGGTCTGTATAACCATTCGGCATTTCTGATGTATTTGAAAGATTATTTTCTCCGGTCTAATGTGTTTTCGCTTGTCCTGATCCGTTCACGGGAACTGCAAACCCTGCAGACATATCTGGACAACAACACACTCAACCGTCTTCTACATGCGATTTCGGGATGGTTGTTGTTGCTTGCCGGGAAAAAATTCCTTCTGTTTACGATCGATGACGGACTTTTCGCCTTTGTTTCCGCACGACCCACCGATCGTGAAGCCGTTGGAGAACTGTCCCTGGAGATCATCAAACGGTCAGAAATACCCTGGATAAGCGGAGCGACACGGATTGCCATTCCCTTCCAGACTGCCATACTCCATTGCCCGGCGGATTGTTCGCATACGGCACAGGTTCTTGATTACATTGACCAATTCATTACTCTCACCGAAACATATACTGACCGGCACATCCTGTATGGAAAAGATTTTGTACCCGAAAAATATCTTCGCCAGGCGACGGTAGCGTATATCCTGCAGGATACGCTGGACACAAAATCCCTTGAGTTACTCTATCAACCCGTCTATTCGACTGCCCGTCAAAGGATAACCGCAATCGAGGTACTGGTTGCGCTCCCGCTTCCCGGGGGAGAGCGGGCGTACCAGAGCGAAGTGTTACATCTGGCTGAGCGTACCGGCCTGGGACAGCGTTTGGGTGAGCTTGTACTCGAAAAGGCTTTTTCCTGGTATGTCTCCAACTTTCTCTCTTCCCGCGGAGTAACCCAGATACAGATACGGCTGCTCGAATCCCAGTGTCTCGAAACTGATTGGCCGCGAACCGTACTGAGAATTGCCGAAAAAACAGGTATGGACCTATCGCACCTCTGTCTCGAAATAACGGAAACCTCGGTGGTGAATACCCTCAGTACATTGAAACTCAACATGGAGTTCCTGCTTGCGAAGAATGTTTCTTTTGCGCTGGATGATTACGGTTCGGGATACACCGATTTTGGCGAAATTCTCGAGATGCCTTTTTCCATTATCAAACTGGACAAAAAGATCGTTCATGCCGGTTTGCAAACCAAAAAAGGAGAGCGGCTGCTGGAGGGATCCGTTTCCCTGTTCAGGCAGATTGGCTGGCCAATTGTTGCAGAAGGTGTGGAAACGGATGAACAGGCTGCCTTCCTTGCCGCGATGGGGTGCCAGTACCTCCAGGGGTACCATTTCGGGTATCCCGTAAATGGCGACGTTCTTTTATCCATGCTCTCCTGAATTGTCGTACGGATCAGTTTTTCCTGATTCCCACTGCGCGGTTTTTGCCCTGTCGTTTTGCTTCATATAGTGCATCATCTGCCCGTGCAATCAGGGAATCAATGGAATCATCGGCTATGTGTGCGGTAATTCCTATGCTGATGGTCACCGGAGTCAGGGTTGAAAGGTAGGTGGACGCAACCTCCGCGCAAAAATTTTCCGCCGCAATCACACCGGATTCATAGGGAGTATCGGTGAGTAAAACCAGAAACTCCTCGCCACCCCATCGTCCGGCATAGTCAGAGGCCCTGCGTGCCGATGACATGAGACGGGCAAGGTTCTTCAACACGGTGTCTCCTTCAGCGTGACCGAAACGGTCGTTGACCTGTTTGAAGTTGTCGATATCAATCATCATGACCGAAAGCGGTTTGTCATACCGTTTAACCCGGTCCATTTCCTGTTCCAGAATTCCGACCAGGGCAGTACGGTTGCGCAGACCGGTAAGCATGTCGGTTAGCGACAAATGCTTCATTTTCTCCCGCTCCCGAAAGAGGATCAACGCTGCACCGAATAATGTGAGGAAAATGGCAACCGATATCCCGATGATTACAAGATAGTCCCGCAAATAGTTTGATAGAACCGTATCGTCAGAAACCGCGACAAAACAGGCGACCGGTCGACCGTTCAGATCCTTTACAAAATGAACAAGTACAAGTTTCCGCGAACCCTGATGCATTGCCGCATAGCCACCGTTCTGACCAGAATCAAGTATGGGATGAAGCAGGTCAGCCGTTTTATCAAAAAGCTCCTTGTTGTTATGTTCGGGAAGGACTTCCCGGTCAAAGAGAAACTCAGGAGAAAAATAGCTGTCCATGTATCTGGTTCGATCATCTTCAAAGATGATCGATTCAACGACATCACGCCTGATTCCGAAATAGTAATCGGCCTTTTCCAGTTGTGAAAGTATGTCAAGAAACGAGTTCATGGAGAAAGACAACTCCACAGAACCGTAGTGCTCTCCGTCAAGGATGAGCGGATACACAAAGCGGTAGGCATTATATATTCTTCCCGGTTCAAAGGCCACGACCGGTTCCTTAGTTTCATTGACGATGCGGACTGTTTCCCGTACCCCGGTGAGGTCATCTCCGAATTTATCCGGGCTGTGCATGCGGAGAAAGCTCGTATTGTCGGGCAGCTGAAAGTGAAACTGACGGAAATCGTATCGCTGGAGGTGCTCGTAATCCTCTGAAACAAGCGACTCAAGCCGGGCGCGGATTGTGGTGCGTGTTTGTTCGTCAGCAGTTGCCGCTTCTTTCATGAGCGCGAGGACTGCCGTCCGGTTAACGGTTTCTTCAAAAACATATCTTGAAAAATTCGACAGGGTTCGGCCTGTCGCTTCTACTCTGGTTTGCAAAACCGCCAGGCGGCGTTCAATGAAATCACTTCTTCGTTGCTGATAATCATTGGTGATCAAAAACAATACCAGAAAAAAAAGCAGAATTCCCGGAGCAATAAATACGGTACGAATCTTCATACGTACAGTATCGTTTCGGGATACTAAAAAAGCAACACTTGTTTCCTGTCCGTAGTGCAGGTATACTTGGGATCATGACAACCATTCTACTGCGTATTGGCATGAGTCTCGCCGCCGGATTTTTACTCGGTCTTGAACGTCAGTTTCACCGTCAACCGGCAGGACTGAAAACCCATATTCTCATATGTGTGGGCTCAACGCTCCTCATGATTGTTTCACTGCTGTTGGCGGGAGGCTTGAACTACCTGGACAGTACCGGGCGGTTCTCGGCGGGTGCCGGAGAATTTACCCGGCTTGCCGGTGATCCTGCCCGCCTGGCTGCCCAGGTCGTCTCCGGGATCGGGTTTCTTGGAGGCGGTGCGATACTGCGCCAGGGTTTTAACGTCAAGGGTCTGACGACTGCGGCAACCATCTGGGTCTCCGCCGCGATCGGACTCGCGGTAGGAATCGGCGCGTTTTTTTCCGCCGGCATAACGCTCGGGTGCGCTCTTGTTACCCTCGTGCTTTTGGAACGTTTCGAAGAACAGCTGTTTCCTCCCAAACACATCAAAACCCTGTACATGGTATTTGACGAGAAGGATTTCAACCAGAAAAGGCTCGAGAGGGAATTGTTCCGGCTGAAAATTACGATCGACAATATGGATGTATCCAAAACATTTTCTTCGGACACCATACGGTTTTCACTTCAGGTACATATCCCGGCGCATATCGACTTCCAAAACCTCTCTACCGCTCTACAGCGCGCCGGCGGACTCAAGAAGATGGAATTGACCGCAAATGAAAAGCCGCGTCGATAAGCTTCTTGCCGGGGCCGGATTCGGTTCCCGGAGAGACATCAAACGTGTCCTGCGGGAGCGTACCTTCTGTGTAAACGGGGTCCCTTGCAGGGATCCTTCGTTTCATGTAGATCCGGAACACGATCAGTTCGAGCTTGACGGCGAGAACTGGGCGTTTCGCGCCAGGATATACCTCATGCTGAACAAGCCCGCCGGCGTGGTTACCTCAACCGCGGATCCCGTGCACCGGACGGTGCTCGATCTTCTGGAAGAACCCTGGCGGGGCAGTGATGTTTTCCCGGTTGGCCGTCTTGATATTGATACGCGGGGTTTGCTCCTTCTCACCAATGACGGGGCGCTTGCCCATCGCCTGACATCGCCCAAGACCGGTGTGGAGAAGAAATATCTGGCTGATCTTGAGCTCCCCGTAGACGACGACCTTTTTGCCGAATACGCGCGCCGTTTCTCCGAAGGAGTCTCTTTTCATAACGGGCATAATTGTCTGCCGGCAAAACTGGAACGGGCATCAAAAAGGCTTGCCCTGACGATTGAGGAAGGGAAGTACCATCAAGTGAAAAAAATGTTCAGGGTGGTTGGAAACCGGGTAATCGGACTTGAACGGGTGTCCATGGGGCCGCTCGTTCTTGATCCCGGCTTACCGCCGGGTGCGGTCCGTGAATTGACCGCTGACGAAATTACGGGACTCCGCGAAGCTGTCGGTCTTGTCGATCCGGAATAATACCTTGCGGGTACTGCTTCTTCTGATTACCAGCCCCCGGAAGCGCCGCCGCCGCCGAAACCTCCGCCACCGCCGCTGAAGCCGCCTCCGGAGAAGCCGCCAAAACCGCCGCTGGAGAAGCCGCTTCCGCCGCGCCGTCCGCCAAGCATACTGCCCAGCAACAATCCGGTAAAAAGGCCGCCCCGTCGGTGAAATCCCGCCCGCATGATGAGGTAAAATACGATAAAAAAGAGTAACCCCGCGAGGTTCCCGCCGGACTTCTCCTTTTGAGGGTTCTTCACGGACTCGGAAATGATTTCCCGGTTGTCGGTTGCAATACCCGCCATGTTCCGGACGGCTTCAAGAACTCCCGCACCGTACTTTCCTTCCCGGAACCTGGGCGCAATGACATTTCGTATGATAAGTCCGCTTTTCGCGTCAGTAAGCGTGCCTTCGAGTCCGTACCCGGTTTCAATCCGGACCGCACGGTCCTCGAGCGAGACCAAAAGCAGCGCACCGTTATCCTCGCCCTGTTGTCCGAGTTTCCATTGTTCCACGGTTTTCAGGGAGAAGGACTCAAGTGATTCCCCTTCAAGCGAAGGAATGGTCAAAACGGCGATCTGAACACCGGTTTGCCGATCCAGGGCGAGCAAAAAACTCTCAAGCGTTTCCTTTTCGTCAGCCGAGAGAATGGCCGCGTAATCATTTACCGGCCCGGAAAGCGGTGGAACTTCACGCGCGGAAAGAATCGTTGCCGCAAAAAGAAACAAGACCGCCGTAAGGCGGTATAACGTGTTTTTCATTCACCCTTCTCCAAGACTACAAGACCGTCTGCAAGTTCGTTCTCGTTTATACTGTCCGCGGGGAAATGGTCCGCAAGTATTCTTCCGCATTCCCGAACGGCTTCGAGCAGTGCCGCCGCGGTTTTTCCGTCACGGACGCCCAAGGCAATCGTTTCCGCGAGAGTATTCCATGTTGCCTGATCGATTTTCTCGCTTATTCCCTTGTCCGCAATGATGCGCACTTCGCGCTCCATCCAGGAAAGGAAGACGAGAATCCCGGTGCGGTCCCGGGTTGCGTATACTCCGCTTTCAACAAAGTGCCGGAGTGCCCGGTTATAGACCATCCGGGAACGTATCCTCCGCGGAATTATCGCGCGGTCAAGCAGCGGGATATTGGCAAACAGAAAAAGTACCCCTATGGTCAAAAATGCGGTAAACCCGTATATGGCAGTAGTGGTCCAGGACGGAACCGCCCAAAAAAAGTTTTCAACAATTTTGGTAACAGTAGTATGGACCGGAATGAGAGCGGCAAAAAGGGCTGCGCCGAGAAGAACCGCGGCCCGCAACTCGTGAAACGAATAGTCCGCGCTTTCCGCTGTTACCGCCAGAGCAATCTCTCCGGATGTTTTTTCCTCGGCGTCTGCCACAGCTGATCGTATCTCCGAAAGATCTTCCGCGGTAATGTGCATTTTTCCGAGAAGTTTTGTCCGGTTCATCAGAACTCCACCGTCGGTGCCCGTTCGGCCCCGGCGTCTGCGGCAAAATAGGGTTTCTCGCGGAAACCGTACATATTGGCAATGAATATGCGGGGAAACTGCTTGATGAAGATATTGTAGTTCTGAACAACATCGTTGTAGCGTTTTCGTTCAACGGTTATGCGGTTTTCGGTTCCTTCGAGCTGATCCTGAAGCGCGAGGAAATTGGTGTTTGCCTTGAGATCAGGATAGTTTTCCGTGATCATGAGAAGACGCTGGAGAGCGCCCCCAAGTTCCGACTGGGCCTGTTGAAAACGTGAAAAGGCTTCCGGATCATTGAGTACTTCGTCTGAAATATTCATGACACCACCGGCACGTGAACGGGCTTCGGTTACCTGGGCAAAAACGGATTGTTCATGTGATGCGTATCCCTTGACGGTCGCGACAAGGTTGGGAATGAGGTCGAGTCTCCGCTGGTATACATTCTGAACCTGTCCCCACTGTCCTTTTACGGATTCGTCGAGCTGAACCATCGAATTGTAATTTCCTGCAAAGAATCGGTATACGCTGAAAACAAGTACCAGCAGTACCGCCGCTATGATCAATACTGTCTTGAGACCTTTACTCATTATGTTCCTCCACTACTATTCAAGGTACGAAAAACTGGCCGTCAGGTCAATGAATACCGCTATCAAAGCCTGAAAGCAGTCAGTCGTGATGCACGATTCTGGGCGGTGTACAGACCGGATGCTCGTCGGTTAGCCAGGGTATCCCGGACTTTTCGACCAGTTGGTCTGCCGCCTGCGGTCCCCAGCTGCCTTTGTCATAGAAATGCAGGGGAAAGTCCGGGTTTTTCCATGCTTCAAGGATGGGTTCGGTAATCTTCCAGCAGGAAAGAACCTCGGCATCGGACGCGAAAAGAGTCCGGTCGCCGCGCATACCGTCAACGAGAACCCGTTCATATGCCTCCGGATGATCGGCGATGGCTGTCCCCGTGTAACAAAAATCAAGCTGAACATCTTCGTAGGCCATATAAAATCCCGGTTTCTTGATACGAAGATCTATAACGATTCCTTCATTCGGCTGAATACGGATGGTCAGCAGATTGTTCCGACTGGGATTGCACGGATTTGAAAAAACAATGGTAACTTCCGTTACCTTCTGTGCGAGCGCTTTTCCGGTACGGATAAATATCGGGACGTCCTTCCATGCCTCATCGTCAATGGAAAGGCGGACGGCCGTGTAGGTTTCAGTCATGCTGGCGGGGTTCCCGGCCTCGTTACGGTATCCGCGGTACTGGGCCCGGACCGTTTCATCGTTCATGCGCTCGAGCCGCGGCGGGCGTACTCTGGAAAGAATGTATTCCTTTTCCCGGTGTATATCAGTATCGCTGAACGTGCGCGGCTGACGCATGGTAACCAGGGCAAGCAGCTGGAGAAGATGGCTTTGTACGAGGTCACGCATGGCTCCCATCGAATCATAGAACGCTGCGCGGCCCTCGATACCGATAGATTCAATGGCGGTAATCATGATGTGGCTGATATGCTCCCGGTTCCAGGTCCCGCAAAAAAGAGGATTTTCAAATCTGAACGCGAGGATGTTCTGGGCGGTTTCCTTGGCAAGATAATGGTCTATCCGATAAATTTGCGACTGATCAAACCGTGCACCCAGAGAATCAATGAGCTGACGGGCTGAATCCAGCGAAAAGCCGAACGGTTTCTCAATCAGAAACCGGCATTCCCGCATTCCGGGTTCATGGCGGTTAATATCGGGTTCACCCAGGCGTCCGGTAACGGTTTCGAACAGGGTTGCCGGGATAGCCAGATAAAACAGATGGTTCATGGCGTTGCCGGCTTCTTTTTCAAGGTCCGATAACGCTTCCGAAAGCCGTCCGTACTGTTGCGGCTTGCCGATATCCATGTCCAGAATGCTCATACGCTTTCCGAGCGATTCAAGCACGACCGTTTCGCCGGAGGCTTCCGGTACTGTTGCGCAGATGATGGAAATGATGTCGTCCACGGTTGTTCCGCGGCGGGAAATGGCTAGGATTCGGAATCCATCAGGGAGGAGTCCAGATTTTTCCAGACGGAAAAGCGCCGGGAGCAGTTTACGGCGAGAAAGATCTCCGGTGCTTCCAAAAATGATCAGAATGGTTCGTTCAAGCTTTTTCATACGCATTCACTTCCTGATCAGTATACATAACGGTTTCACGCGGCAATTTCAATAACTGCGCGGGCATCCGCTCATACGAGCTGTCGGTAAGGAGCGATTCAAGCGGTTTCCGTTTGTTCGTACCGCTTGCCCAGACCATGGCCAGATCAATGCTCGGGAAAAATGATGGAGTCATGGTTATGCGGGAATACGGGGCATGGTGATAGCCGGTCGCATACAGCGGTGAGCTGGTTGAAAGAAGCGAGGCGGGACTATCCGGAAGGATGCCCGCCGTGTGTCCGTCTTCCCCGATCCCGAAAACAGCGGCAATGAACAACCGGCCCTGTGTGTGACGGGTAACGGCCCATGAGAGAAAACCGTCAAATTTCCGGACAGTTTCCTGAAAGAGATCCGGATTGTTGTCCGTAGCGGTAAGAACCGGAACTGGTATCAGCTGTTTCCAGGGAAGGTCTTTCAGGGTAAAAAAGTTCCAGTTAGAGTCAGGATGACCGGCCGGGCCGAACCGTTCATCAACCAGGGTAACCATGCACTCGGCAGGAACCGGATATGCCGGCTCATCTCCGGAAAGACTGTGTTCAAGATCGCGGCAAATCGCCGCTCCGACGGGAGCCGCGGAACCGCCGGACAGAAGAATCAAAACCGGCATGTTCGAGGAAAGCTGCCCGAGAATCCGGGAGACAAATGTCTCCCGGAGACAATCGGCAGAAGATTTTGGTACAACGGTCATTACATAACTATAGGCAGAAAATGCCGTTTTGTGTATGGCTGACCGGGAAAAATCGGCTTACTTTCCCGGAATTTCGTAATTCTCCACGATGAAGTCGATATCTTTGTCACCGCGGCCGGAAAGATTGACCAGAATTGATTTGCGAGGATTTTCCCGGGCAAACTTCTGGGCGTACGATACGGCATGTGCGCTTTCAAGCGCGGGAATGATTCCCTCGACGCGGGAAAGGGTGAAGAACGCGTCAAGACATTCATCGTCGCTCGCCATGACGTACTCGACTCTGCCCGCGTCCTTGAGCATGCAGTGTTCGGGTCCCGAGCCGGGATAATCCAGACCACTCGCGATCGAATATACCGGTTCCGGTTCTCCTTTTTCGTTCTGGAGCAAATACGAGCGGAAGCCGTGAAGTACGCCGGGCCTTCCATAGGAAAGACTTGCCGCGTGATCTCCGATCTTGAGGGATCGTCCGGAAGGCTCAACGCCCACAAGACGAACGGCTGCGTCGTCAAGGAATCCGGAGAAAATACCCATGGCGTTTGAACCACCGCCGACACAAGCGGTCACCACATCGGGGAGCTCGCCGGTCATCTCGAGAAACTGCTCGCGGGCTTCAATGCCCACAACATGCTGGAAATCCCGGACCATCATGGGGAAGGGGTGCGGTCCTACTACAGAACCGATACAGTAAATGCTGGTAACCGGATCGGCCAGATAGGCCTCGAATGCGGAGTCCACCGCTTCCTTGAGGGTTTTGAGACCGTGGGTTACCGGTACAACCTTGGCGCCGAGGAGCTGCATGCGTATTACGTTCGGATGCTCCTTCGCGATGTCAACCTCGCCCATGTGAATTTCACACTCAAGACCGAAATAGGCGGCCGCAGTCGCGAGGGCGACACCGTGCTGGCCGGCACCGGTTTCCGCTATCAGTTTTTTCTTGCCCAGATATTTCGCGAGCAACCCTTCACCCATACAGTGATTCAGCTTGTGCGCACCAGTATGGTTGAGATCTTCACGTTTCAGGTAGATTCTGCCGCCAGTTTTGTTGGAAAGATTCCGGCAAAAATAGGTCGGGGTAGGGCGGCCCTGAAAATGTTTGCGTATCGCCCGCAATTCGGTAATGAAATCATGTGATTTGCTGATTGAATAATACGCGTCGGTAATCGCGTCCATTTCTTTTTGTAATTCCGGCGGGATAAATGATCCGCCAAACTCGCCGAAGAACCCTTTTTCGTCCGGTTGTGTCTTGAGATACTGGTGTGCCATAGAAACTCCTTTTGAGTATCCTACCACCCGTTGATGTTACTGTCAATAGAAACATTATTTCTGCTGCTTTTTTTCAACAATTTTGGTAACAGTATAGTATAGTTAATAGTGCAAACCTTGATAGTATGGGAAGGCTCATGAAAGATTTGATAACCATCAGAAACGATATACAACAGTGTAGCGACAAGACAGAAATCCTGTATACCCGACTCGGTGAAATATTCCCGTCACTTCTTTCAATCGTTGCTGATACTGATCCCTCCTCATCGCTTGCTTCTCTCCGGGAAGTTTTAACCAGCATCAGGAACGGGCTGAACGTGTCAGGCGACGGCAGTGATGACTTTCTTGGCGGATTCAACGAACGAAATACCGCGCTTTTTGGCAAACTCGCGGATAAAATGACCGCACTGGACAGTATTCACGCGCGGCTTGAGGACATACGGAATAATTCTGAAGAACTTGAGCTCATTTCACTGAATGCAATGGTCATATCGATAAAGTCTGGCGATAAGGGGCGGGCCTTTTCCTGTATAACAGAAAATCTGAAACGTTTGTCCGCTTCCATGATTTCACTTTCCAATGAATTGATGCTGGAAGAGAAAAAACTGCTGGAAAAGAATACCATCCTCGAGAAATCATTTGCCGCTTCCCGTTCTCGGTATGACGGGATAACCCATAGTCATGCGGTTTCCCTGCAGGAGACCGTATTGCCGGCTCTGGATAGCGCCGGAGAAGATTTGGCCGCACTGGAGGGGAAAGCCGGGCAGACTATTTCCCCGATACGGCAGGCGATGACCGGTATTCAGCTCCAGGATATTATCCGTCAGTCCATTGACCAGGTACTTCTCGCCACGAAAGAAATTGTTCCGCTGGATGAGCAGATCTCAACCGAGGATCAGCTTGACCGCATTGTGGTTGACATTCAGCTGCTGGAAATCTGTGAGAAAATTATCGATGAAGTGCATGCGAATGTCATGAAGTCCGTTTCGGTGTTTTCCGAAAACTGGGATTTGGTTCATCACATCCTGGACGAAGTGGAACAGCAGCGGCGCAAGTTTTTGTCGTCGTATCTTGATTATTCGAATCGTAACGGTACGTCGCTTCCCCTGCTTCTCGACAGGGCTTCTGAAAGTTTCTCCGAGTTTGTTTCACGGATTACCGTGTTTCAGCGGGAGCAAAAAGGCATGGTTCAGGATACTGCTTCAATTCTGGGCGAAGTCAAGTATCTGCGGACATTGTTTGAGACAATCCGTCCCATAATCGCCCGATTGCAGCATGTCAGGATTACCCAGCAGATAGAAGTGGCGAAAAATGAAGCGCTTCATTCGGTTCGCGGTACCGTTGACCACATGAGCGACCTGATCTATCGGACTGAATCCTCGGTGGAAGAAACAAGAAAGGAGCTGGAACAATTCATTACCGATATTGAGTCAATAACCGGAGTCTATGGAGAAGGCGCGAAACGTGATGATCGTGAGCTCTCCAGAATCAGGGAAGAGAAGTCCCGGTCCTTCAAGATCGTACAGGACAGCAATGAGATTCTCTCGTCAAAACTCTCCGACCTTCGGGTATATCCTGACTCCTTTCAGGTTATGTGCAAGGAAGTTGATGACGCACTGGTTAGCATGCAGACTATCGCCGATACCCTTGCGTCGCTCAAAGAATCAGTCGCGGAAAACGTACGTGAATCCTGTTCCTGGCGGGATTCCATCCTCGCAAAAACAGGTTCGGAAACCTGGACCATTCAAAATGATCGTCTTCGGGAATTGGTTGAACGGTTTACCATTACCGCGCACAAGGAAGCAGCCGGGCAAATAGGTGGATTTTCGGTTGAGGATTCAACGCTTGATTCAATAAAATCGGGAGAAGTAACGCTGTTTTTCTAGCGTTTGATGAGCGTTGCCCCTTCTTCTTTGGTAAGCGGGCGGGTAATTGATATGCCGTACTCTCCGGTCTCGACAACACGGGGAGTACCATCAGGTTTTGCTTCGCCGACAAGCTGAACGATGGGGTATTTGGGATTTTCAGGGTTTACATCGACTACCTGGCCTATCTTGTTGTTTGAGAGCAGAACATACAGACCGATCGGATACAACGATAGTGAAAACAGCAAAGCGCGGATCACGGTTTCGTCATATTGCTTACCCTGGTTTTTCATGATGTCAATAATACCGGAATACGCATCCCGGGCTTCCTTGTAGGGACGTTCCGCGGTTACGGCTTCGTAGGAACAGGCTACAGCGATAATCTTCGCGTAGAGGGAAATTTTATCCTTTGCCAGTTTCCGCGGATAACCGCCCCCGTTCTCCCGTTCATGATGTTCAAGAACGCCGAGACAGATGTTCAACGGGAAAGAAAATTCACGTAAAATGTTGTATGAAATGACCGGATGCGTGAAAATCGCATTCTTCTCAACCGGTGTGAGTTCCTTTTTCCCCATGTATACCTGGGGAGGAAGACGAACCATACCGATTTCGTGAAGTATGCATGCTACGCCAAGTTCAATGAGTTTGTGGATGGGAAATTTCAGCTGCAGGCCGATGACGATGGCAAACACAGTGGAACGCATTGAATGAACAACCAGATAGTTCTTGTCGCGGGTTTCCTGGGAAGGTTGTATTCGCAGAACAAGCCGTCTGTTTTCCCGTATAAAATCGCACAGTTCTTTTACTTTGTCCGATATTATCTGTTGCTGCAAATCCTTCCTGGTTACGAAACGGGTGTACACATCCGCGATAAAGGCCTGAAACTCATAATAAGTTTTCTCAACATCGGTAAGAGACTGTGCGGTTGTTTCAGGAGCCTCTGTCCCTTCAGTTGTTTTTGCCGCCTTGTCTTTTTCCTCAAAGTCATCAAAGGCATCGGGTGTAACGGAAATGGTTGTTCGTTCAAGGTCATCGTTGGTCGAGCGGCCTTCAGAGAAAACTTTCAGAAATTCCCAATCACGGAGCGCCCGGCGGAATTCCTGTGTTATGGGCATTCCTGGAGTGAGCAGAATGAATTTCTTGTCCAGGAACAAATCTTCAGTGAAGAAAAATCCGTCCTGCAACTCTGTAACATTAAACGTATTCACTTATACAGTCCCTTTATAGTACAATAATACCTTATTCCAGGAGTAGTTTCATGAAATTCAAGGTTTTGTTCACTATTTTAAATATCGTCCTGTTTAGCGCTTTTCTTGTGGTTTTTTTTCTTCCGGTTGTCGTGATATCCCGGGAGTATTTTGTTGAATTCTGGCGGGGAAACTGGTTTCTCGCCGTATTTTTTGCCGGATCAATCATTTTGGTCAACACCCTCTTTATCCGCAACTGGACGGTATTGACTGCTCTGGAGCGGGAAGACTGGCCGGCCCTTGCCCAACATCTGGAAAAACAGGTGTTATACCGGAATAAAACCGGTAAGCGGTATGTACGTCTCCTTTTTGAATCACTTGTTCTGCTGGGAGACTTCACAGCACTAGATAAACTCGCAACCTTTCTCAAATCCGCAAACCGGGTCCGGTATCGGCAAACAGTCCGCGGTTTTGCCGGCGCCGCCGTGTTGTCGGGAAATTTCCGCCGGGTTCGGGTTTTTTGTACGGACACCCTCAACGAGGGCCACCTTGACGCGGGTACTGCAGACTGGCTTTCATTGTATCGGAGTCTTGCCCGTTACCTTGATCCGGAAAGCGCCGGCGCGGCGTCTGATCTTGCCCCCCTCGCCAGGGAAGCTCCCGATCCGATGGTAGCCGCGTTAAGCGCTTTTCTCTGCTCGGTGATTCTTGGAAAACAGGATAGTCCGCATTGCTCTGTCCCCCGCGAGGTGCTGGAATCAAGTGTTCAATCAGCGCGTGAACGGCTGTACGCTTCATTCACTCCCGTGAAATGGCGGACATACCTTGCAGAAGCTTCAAAGGAGCTGGAAATAGTCATTCTCGGAAAACTTCCCGGGCAGGCCTCGGCCTGGTTGTTTCCCGAGCAAGGTTTTTAAGCTTCTTTTTTTCAACAATTTTGATAGCAGTAAAAAAAAAGACCGTATCATTTTCAGATACGGTCCGATCGAATGCTTGAAAACGGCGTCTGGACGTCAATCCCGCCGTCATGAGCATCGCAACCTCATATAAAATATCGGTTGCACCCATAACAATCTTTAATGTAATTTTTTAAGCTGCGAGAGGTTCTTTTCGGCTGCAAGCGCCAACGCCTGGTACAATTCTCGTGTTGTTCCGACCGGATCTGCGGAAGTTGATTCGTTTTGATCCTTTCCGGCAAAGGAAAAAACCATCGCGACAATTTCTTTACCCGGATGATCGAGTATTTTTCTGTCTATCCGGTCGAGCTGTTCGAGCGCATGGCTTTTTTCAAGCGGTGTTCGTGCCCCGGTAAAATGGTCGCAGGCAGTTATTCCCTGTTCTGCAAGGTTCCGAATGTCCCGGAGTGTTTCGGCAAGTTCCCGGACCGCACGGGAATAACCTGCTTGTTTTTCGGGGGATGCTTCGTGGGTGAGTAACGAAAGGCGTGTGTCAAAATCCTGGCGAACTATGGGTAATTCAGTGAGTTTTGCCGGATCCGCAACCGATACACCGGGAATTCTCAAGCTTTCGGGGGTAAGTGTCTTCGTGGGCGGCTGCGGATGATGCGCTATTTTGCTTTCAAACCACCACACATACAGTTCGAGCCGCTGGTCGGTTACAACCGGGTTGCCCTGATAATCCCTGGCTGTTCGTTGTGTTGTCTGTGCGAGATACCGGTACAGGGACGTTTCGGCCGGCCCAAGACGATTGGATGCTCCATGCGTCCATTCTTCAAACAGACTTCCTGAAAAGTGGGTTCTTTTCCCCGGGTATCCGAGATCGAGGCCCGCAAGATAGATTTCTTCCGCTCCGATATGCCGCGCAAAGTCCCAGGCGCTTGTTGATACCGAACCTCCTGCCCCCAGCTCTGCATGACGGGCCGTTCGCTCTTCTATAAATTTCCCGAGCGGAAAAAGGGATGCGCACAGATAGGTTGCGCGACAGGTGAACCGGTATACCGCGGGCCAGACGGCCGATTCGGTAATCAGGATGCTGTGTGGAGCCGAGATACCGTCGAGATGTCGATAGTTCCAGTATTGCGGGTCAACGACCAGAATGAAGTCCGGTTCCACGCCGGAAGCAATACAACCGCGTACAGCGGTGTCCACCGCCACTATAACCATTCGCTTGCGGAGTTCCGGCAGGAGCGGCAGTATGCGGTCAAGAGACGGTCCTGCGGCCAGGATGAGTGCCGGCAATCCTCGGGCGATTCCCGCGACGGCTTCGATGCCGGGAAGGGTTTGCATCCGGGGAAGATTTTTACACATGTTCCTGAGCCACAATGATCCGAATTTCCGCAGGGTGTTTTCGTTGATCTGTTTCTTTTTTTTGTTTCTGTGGTATATCGCGTCGAATTCGAGCCACCATTGCCGGGCGGGAGTCATGAGCGCTTCAACGCGGTATATCTGAATGTCGAGTAGCCCCGTTTGTTCGAGCAATGTCGGTACATCTCCCGCGGGGAGACCAAGCGCCAGTATGAGGTTCGGATGGTTTAAAAGGTTTTCGAGAGGCCGGGACGCAAGACAACACAGAAAGACATAGATGTCCGGTTCACAGAGCACAATCGTGGATTGCGGGTATCGCTGCGCATAGTGCTCGGGCAGATAGGCAAGTCCCAGGCCGGTAAAAAAGCAGGCCTCGGGCGAAAACGCGTCTTTCCGGTCAAGGAGGCGGTCGGCGTCCCGTCCGGGGTGGTATCTGGAATGCAAAAAGGTTCCGTTCACGGAAAGACTGGGGATGCCAGCCGGAGTTTCATGTAATTGATACTGGCCGGGGACGGACTCAAGGAGCGCCGCCGCGCTGTTCGGCGTATCAAGGCCCATCCGGACGGCCATATCGCCAAAACGCCCGGCGAACAGTTTCCTGTTTTGTTCGAAAATGCTATTCAAGCCAGAGTTCAAGCGTCATTCCTTCTTCTACCGGTGTTCCCGGAAGCGGTTTCTGGTCAACAACGTATCCGTCGCCGTGTATTACAACGGCCAGGTCCGTTCTCTCCAACAGACCCATGAGCATACGTTTTGATACTCCGGTAAGGTCCGGTATAACTTGTCCAATAGTCACGGGATGGTTCGGGGGAAGGGGAATGATTCCCGAATGACGAACCGAGGTCGCCTGCGCGCGTCCGAAGCCCATCTGGTCAATAATGATGTTCGACGCGGTCGAGATTACCGGCGCGGCGATTCGTCCTCCGTAGGTTTCACCAACGGGTTTCACGATGGCAAGATAAATGATTATCTCGGGATCGTCCGCGGGGAAAATGCCCATACAGCTCGATATGAAGTCCGTTGTGCTGTATCCCCCCGTTTCCCGATCCAGCATCTGTGCAGTACCTGTTTTTACGGCCATGGGAACATCTCCGACCGAGGCACGGGTACCGGTACCGGTTTCTGACGTGGTATGCATGTAATCGAGCAATAATTTCGCGGTTTCCGTGCTCACAACGGTTCCCAGTTCCTGGGGTCTGTGTTCAAAGGCAACGAGTCCGTCACTGGTGTAGAGGCGGGACAGGAGTGTCAGTTTCAGACGGGTGCCCTTGTTCGCGAGTACGGTGGCCGCTTCAACCATCTGGAGCGCGGAAACTGAAATTTCCTGGCCTATCGCTATGGTGGGTTTGGATCTGAGCGACCAGTACGATGCCGGGGCGAACAAACCGTTTGTTTCTCCGGGCAATTCTATTCCGGTCCGGGTTCCGAAGCCGAAAGCGCGGAGTTTGTCTTCGAAGGAGGTGTCGGCGGCCCGTTCTGCAATCTGGGCAGCTCCGTCGTTGCACGATAACCGGATAACATCCCGCGGGGTTATCCATCCGTGGCGGTCCAGACATTTGATGGAGATGGTTTCTCCCCGTCCAGTGGTAAAGGTGTAGCCGCCGTCACAAAAAAACAGCTCATTGTCCTGAACCAGCCCCATATCAAGACACGATGCCACGGTGAATATCTTGAAAACGGACCCCGGCTCATACGCATAGAGGGCAGGCCGATCCAGGCGTTCGGACCGGGTGCTTTCGGGAAAGGTATTCAAATTCGCGGACGGTTCACTGATATAGGCAAGGATTTCACCCGTTTTTGCTTTGGCCACAACCATGATTACCGCTTCGGCGCGGGTTTCCTCCATGACCGTCCGGGAAACCTGTTCAAGTTCATACTGCAGTGTTCCGTCAATGGTGAGCATGACATTGTATCCCGCATGATGACCGGGTTTTGTCGTTACGGGCGGAGACAGTATGTCCTGGAAGGAGTATTCAACCCCGGTGAGTCCCCGTCCGTCATCTCCCAAAAATCCGACGACGTGGGCCGCGAGGCTGTTTTCCGGGTAGGTCCGGCTTTGGACCGGTTCAAGACGGATCCCCCGGAGACGGCCGTTGGAAACCGTTTCGGCCAGCGCGTTCTTTTCGCTTTCACTGATCTTCTTTTTAAGATAAAAAAAATCACTCCCCGACGCGTTAAGCAGGGCAAGCAGTTCCTCTTCCGGAAGGCCGCAAACCGGCCCCACCAGGCTTGAGAATAATGGTTTGTCCTGGATGGCTGAACGGGTTATGGCAATGTTGTAGAGGGTTGTTTGTACTGCAAGTATTTTTCCGTTCCGGTCAAGGATTGAGCCCCGCTCAATGGTAATTTTCGGTTGTACCTGAACCGTTTCGGGAACGAGCATGTTTTTTCCGTACTGGAACACAATAACCGAAACGAGAATAATTGCGTTAATCGAGAGGAATATGATCCGTTTTCGTGAGAAAAATCCGGTCATTGCCATACCAGTTTCCCGCGGATGCTGTCTATCGAAACAAATCCATAGTGACGGGAATCACGGGATTCGGTCATGTTGTCTCCAAGCGCAAAGATCATTCCCTCCGGAACCCGTTCCGCGTTTTTCAATTTTATATATTGTTCCCGGGTAAGGGGAATGGTTAATTCACCAATATGAACACTATACTCCGGTTTTTCCGAAAAAACCAGCGCTGTTCCCGCGGTTGCGACGCATCGTTTGATGACGTACCGGCCATTCCAGGGGTAGATCACCACATCTCCAGGGCGGGGTTCGCTCCATCTGACCAGATAGTCGTTCCGGAGGGGAAGATGAATGCCCCAGGCCAGCTTGAATTCGGCGACAAGGGCACCGTCCTGCAGCGCCGGGCTCATTGATGAACCGGAAACAAGGCGGATATCAAAGACAAATAGTTTGATCAACAGTGATGCGAGCACAACACCAAAAAAGACTGCCGCGTGTCCCCCGGATTTTCCCATAGGCATTCTATTCTAATTATCTCGTGTGATTATGTCGATACTTTTCCTATGGATGTTATTACTGTTGCACAGCTCGAAAACCATATGGTAAAAAATCGCTTTCTCTCATCGAAACGGAAGAATCCGGTTCGGCAGAGCGGTGGATACGCCTTCGGAGCGCTTGCTGCGGACGGCGTTCCGTTCTACGCGGAAGCGCGGAAAACCGGGGTTTCATTCATGGAATTTGTACGGGAGTATCCTTCCGCGGTATCCTTCCCGGTTATGTTGTTGGTGGCGGCGCTTGCTGTTCTTTCCCTTGTTCCCATAGCCGAAACCCGAACGGGTTTTTACCGTACCGGTGTGCGGGTGCTCCATTCCGATACTGCAATCGAAACATCCCTCCGGCGTCTGGTTGTCCCGGAAGTGCGTGCGGAAAATCTTACTACCGAGTCCATCGCGAACATACCCGAATCCATCAGGGAAGTCAGTTTTTCCGAATATCGTGTTCGCAACGGCGACACGGTCAGCGCCATCCAGCACCGTTCGGGATTGCGGAATCTCAGCAGTATCCTTTCGGTGAACAATATTGACAATGCCCGCAGGATCCGTCCGGGGCAGCTGCTCCGCATTCCGTCAACTGACGGAATACAGTATACGGTGGTCCGCGGTGACAGTCTGCAGGGGATTGCAAACCGGTACGGTATTGAAGTTACCTCCCTGCTTGACGCGAACGATCTTGCGAATGCAACACTGGTCCCCGGTCAGAATCTCTTTATTCCCGGTGCGTCCATGTCCACCATGGCCCTTCGCCGTGCCATGGGTGAGCTCTTCCTCACTCCGCTGCGCGGGCGGCTTACCTCTCCCTACGGGTACCGGAGAGATCCCTTTACCGGTGTTCGAACATTTCATACGGGAATAGACCTTGCGGCACCGGTAGGGACCCCGATCAAGGCAACGCTTGATGGGCGGATAGCGACGACCGGATATTCGGCCGTGTACGGAAACTATGTCATTGTTACACACGACGGCGGATACCAGTCCCTGTATGCCCACATGCATCGAATTCAGGTAAAACGCGGCCAATGGGTAACGCAGGGAGGCATTCTCGGATTGGTTGGAAATACCGGTTATTCCACCGGACCGCATCTGCATTTTTCGGTATACCGGAACGGCAAGATGGTAAATCCTGCCTCTCTTTTGAACTGATGATAATGCTGGCGGTGCGTTGTTACCTCATGATATACTGAAGGAAGGATTATAGAATGGACAAAAATGCTGTTTGTCACCAATGTGGAAGAACGGTTGATGCATCGTTCATCTATTGTCCCTGGTGCGGTACCGTCTCTGAAGAGCTGGTTTCGTTCGCTCTGCACATGGATTCGGTTTTTTCGGGAAGTTTTGGCGGTGTACTGCCAGAAGAAGACGCTTCCCGCATTGCCCGCATGGAAAATACTCTGGGTACGCTCGAGCAGGAATTAACCCTGCTCATGTCGGAAGCGCACCTGACTTGACAGGACTGGCAGCATGAAAAGCTTTTTTTGCGTAATCGTATCCATTTTCCTGATTATTCCGGTTTTTCCGGAAGTTTCTTTTTCCGCGCCGGATATCAATCCGGACAATGAGGTTCTCTTTTCCGTTTCGGCCCGGATACCCGGCAGTCATTCATACGAAACTCTGTTTCAAAAGAGTCTCGAAACCGGAACGGTTGACCAGCTGACCTTCTTCCCCGAAAAGATGGAATCTCTCGGTAACGGTTCTGTCGTACAGGTCAGAAACCGTTTCGGAATGATCCGGTACAGCGTCCCCACCGGAAAGATTGTCAGGATCGAAGAGCGCAAACCCTTTGTATCAGGCGGTACCATCAGTTCGGGCATGCTTCCCGAAATGACAACGAGTCCTGACGGCAGGTGGCTGATTCTCATTGAACCGGTAACCGCCGCCCGCGGCAAAATGATTCTCGTAGACACCTCCCGGGATGTACGCTACATCCTCGCTGATTCTGTCGGGCGCGGATTTGTGCCGGTTTCCTGGTCCCGTGATTCGTCGTTGTTTGTGTACGAAGTCTCGGGTACTCTCTATTTTGCGCGTCCCGAATCATTCTTCTCCACCACGGTGGTAGACAGCAAATACCGCTCTCTCGGGGAAGGAACCATCAATACGGTTTCCTGGTACCGGGATTCACACCTCATGTACATTTCCGGAACCGACGTTTACCGTATTCAGGCCTCCGAGCTCTTCTCCCGTTCGTTGTACAGCCCGCTGCTCGGATACGGCGAACTGGCGGGAAAAATTCCGTTCCCCTATGATCCGGCATGTGACTCGTTCCATGTTTCCCCGGACGGGGAAGCGATTCTGTATTCCCGCGGAAACCGGTCGGTATACTATTGTCCCCTTGACGGAGACGATTTTGTTGCCGTAACCAAACCGTCCCTGTTGCCCTGGGTTCTTCTTTCGGGCAATACGGTTTCTGTAGAACTTTTCTGGACACCGGGAAATACACCGGTTGTTTTGGCTTTTTCCATGGAAGACGGCAAACGAATAGCCAAAGCCTGGAAAATGACCGATGTGTCCGGCAGCAAGGTTTTTGTGCCGGTCCCGGTTCCGGACCGCACCGTCAACGCACATATAGCCCGTGACGGAGCGTCCATTGCCTTTGTAACAATGGAATCCGTTCTGGTGTACAACACCATTACCTGGAAAGAAACGGGCGCGTATCGACAGCAGAAGCCGGTCTCGGTAGTATGGGGAGACGGTGCCCTGTTGTATATTGGCGGGACAGAAACACTGGATCAATGGAACTTTCAGACTGGTGCCGTATCAACGCTGCTGTTGTCTGCGGTTAAACGGTATGGCTGGGATGAGGCCGGTAAAACGGTTCTTGGCGAGACCGGCACGGCAACGATCGTTGAATACACGGACCGTCTGCAATGGGTTCCCACAGCAGTGTCGCGGATTCGTCCTGCAACAAGTTCCAATAAATCATGGCGGCTGTATACGGATTCGGGGAAGGGTTACTATACGAACATGCTGTATGTCCGGTCTACTGGAACCCCCGGCGGAACCTGGCCGCTCGTACGTGAGCCGGTGCCGGTAACAGAAAACATTCCGGCGCTTTCCGCCGAAACCGCGGCGGTGTCCGGCGTCTTTTCACACGGAAAACGGAACGGAAATCGTGAAGTTTCCCTGGTCTTTGACGCGATGGATTCCCTTGAGGGGCTATCGGTAATTCTCGATACCCTCCACCGGTACGGAATCCGTGCAACATTTTTCATTAACGGTGAGTTTATCCGGCGCAACCCGGCGGCAGTAAATGAAATAGTTAAAGCCGGCCATCAGTGCGCGTCGCTTTTTTATACCACCTGGGATCTTTCGGGGACACAGTACCGGATAGACGAAGATTTCATTATCCGCGGTCTTTCACGCAACGAAGATGACTTTTTTAACGCAACCGGACAGGAGTTGTCCCTGTTCTGGCATGCGCCGCATTATGTTCTCTCTCCCGACATCCTTGGTGCGGGTGAAAAATCCGGATACCGGTATATCTCGCCGGACGTGATGGTGCCGGACTGGGTGAGTGCGGAACAGGATTTAAAGACTCCCGGCATGTACCGGAGTGCTTATGAACTGGTTGAAGACATTGTGCGCAAGAAAATGCCCGGATCGATCATACCGGTACGAATAGGCAAACCTTCTGGCTATCGGGACAGCTACCTGTTTGAACAGGTTGACCTGCTGGTAAACGCGCTCATGGAAGCGGGCTACCGCATTGTTACGGTAGATACCCTTATTCAGAACGCCGCCCGTTAGACAACAGTAATTCCGCGCACCGGGACGCGAGATAATCAAGAAGTACAAGGGGTCCTGGGGCCCGCTCGATGTTCCGGTCGGCTACGAGCGGAACGGAATGCACCACCTTGCCGTCCGCAAGGTAGTCAACGGACCCGATCCGGGTTCCGGCCGCTATCGGAGCGTTGATTGAACGGGGCAAAACCGTTTGAACAGACAGTAACGCTCCCGCCGGATGTACCATGAAGCCCGTCCCCGCGGGTATTGCCCAAAGACTTGTTTCGCGGCCGCCCCACACGGTAAGGGGAACCGGAACCGCGTCGCGGGTTGGCACTACCCTCCGGTTCGCAAACACCCATTCCATGATCGAGTTTCCGTCCCTGTCCCGTATTCGAACTCCTTCCCGGATTGTTCTCCCGGGGCCGCCCATTATCAGTGCGAGGAAACGGGTCCCGTTCCGTTCAGCCGTCAGGCAGATATTAAACCCGGACTCGTATATGAATCCGGTTTTCAGACCGTCACATCCTTCGAGGGTCGCAAGAAGGGTATTTGTCGCCCGCTGGTAGACAGCCGGTTCGTTATTTCCTTTCGCACGATTCCCCGGCAGGGGATAGGAGAGATCGCGTTTCGAATGATACCGTTCAAGAGTCTCGGGAAATTCCCGGATATAGGAGAGCGCGAAACTGGCGAACTCCCGTGCGGTGGTACGATTGTTTTCGCTGAGTCCCGACGGTTCCACAAATACGGTTTTCCGCAAGCCCAATCGGCGTATTTCGTCGTTCATGCGCGCGACAAAGGCCGGTACAGAACCTGATACATGGCAGGCAAGGGCAATTGCCGCATCATTTCCGGAAACCACGGCCATTCCGGTGAGTATTTCATCCATAGTAACGTTCTGACCAGGACCGAGAAACATGAGGGACGAGCCCGGCGGAATATTTCGTGCCCAGGATTCTTCGGGGAGTGCTACCGAATCGTCAAGACTGACTTCGCCGTTCGCTACGGCCCGGAGCGCGGTATACATGGCCACCAGTTTTGTCATGGAGGCCGGGGGAATGAGTTCGTCGGCGTTCTTTTCGAAAAGGACTTCTCCCGAATCCGCGCAAGCAAGCAAAACCGACTTTGCCCGGACCAGATCAGGCTCCGGCATGGCTGCTGATCCTGACCATGCCCAGGTGGTCAGTTCCGGGGCGCCGTCGAAGGGATGGAGATCGGGGGCATGCGTCCGGCGGTACACGGAACGTGCCAAATCCTGCTGCGCCTGAACTGCCGGATCAACGATTCCGGATAGACGAAAGGATGTGTACCCCACGAGAGCCGTAGCCAGCGCAGAAACAGCAAGCATGGCGATGAGTATCCGCCGTGCCGCCTTGATGCCGTGAAATTTTTTATCGCTTTTAGAAATCCGCAAGCTTCGGAGCCCTCGGGAAGGGAATTACATCCCGGATGTTTCCCATGCCCGTTATATACAGTAACAGACGTTCAAAACCGAGACCGAAACCGGCATGGGGGACAGAGCCGTATCTGCGAAGATCGAGGTACCACCAGTAGTCGTCCGGATCCAGGTTCATGTCGGTGATGCGCTTCTCGAGTTTTTCGAGGTTCTCTTCGCGTTCGGAGCCGCCGATTATCTCGCCCAGTCCGGGAACCAGCATGTCCATGGCCCGCACCGTTTTTCCGTCATCATTGAGCTTCATGTAAAATGCCTTGATCTCCCGGGGGTAGTCGGTAACGATTACCGGTCCCTTGTAGACGATCTCCGTCAGGTATTTTTCATGTTCGCTCTGGAGATCACAGCCCCAGAAGGGTTTGAACTCAAAAGCCGTGGCGTTCTTTTCAAGCTGCTCAATGGCCTCGGTGTAGGTGATGCGGACAAAGTTCGACGAGACGACTTTTTTCAGTGTCTCGATGAGTCCGGGCTGAATACGGGCGTCGAAGAACGCCATGTCTTCGGCGCATTTTTCCAGGGCCCAGGTGAGAAGGAATTTGATGAACTCCTCCGCGACATTCATGTTTTCGGTAATATCGCAAAAGGCTATCTCAGGTTCGATCATCCAGAACTCGGCGAGATGCCGGGTGGTATTGGAATTCTCGGCCCTGAAGGTCGGACCAAAGGTATAGACCCGTGAGACGGCCGTCGCGTAGGTTTCCGCTTCCAGCTGTCCCGAAACGGTCAGATTCGCCGGTTTCCCGAAGAAATCCCGGGAGAAGTCTACCGCATCTTCGCCGCTTTTCGGGGTGGACCTGGCGAGACCTCCGAGGTCCAGCGTAGTTACCTGGAACATTTCTCCGGCGCCTTCGCAGTCGGATGCGGTAATTATGGGGGTATGTACATAGTGGAATCCGCGTTCCTGAAAGAACACATGTACGGCATAAGCCATCTGGCTCCGCATGCGTGCTATGGCACCAAAGGTGTTGGTGCGGGCCCGGAGGTGTGCGTTTTCACGGAGGAATTCGAATGAATGGTTCTTTTTCTGGAGCGGATAGGTTTCAGCGGGAGCTTCCCCGAGTACGGTGAGGGACAACGCCTGTATTTCCACCGCCTGTCCGGAAGCAGGGGATTCAACAAGCTTGCCGTTTACACGGACAGAGGCACCGGTTGTCGCCTTCTTCAGCTCGTCGAGAATCGCCGGATCAATTCCGGCATCCCGGTCCAGGGTGACCTGAATGGATGCAAAACAGGATCCGTCATTTATTTGAAGGAAAATAAGATTTTTTGTTTCCCGTTTTGTACGTACCCAACCGTGTACGGTAACATCCCGTCCGTCGGGTTGTGAGACAAGGATTTCCTTGATCAAGGTTGTTTTCATGAAGAAAACAGTATCATGTTTCGAATGACGCGTCAAAGGGGCGAGAAGGGAAAAATAGATAAATATACAAAAAAAAGAATAAATATGCAAAAAAAGAAAAAGAAGTTTTTTTGAATTTTGGGCAGAATTCTGCTTGTACGAAAGAATGGTTATAATGTATAAATATACACAGTTTGTTTCCTGGAAGGAAAAAATATGCGATTTGATTCAAAAAGAACATCACTGCTCGATGAGCTTTCTCTTCTTGCTGAACAACACGGGTATATTGATCCCGATTTGTACGCGAAATATGATGTTAAACGCGGTCTCCGCGACAGTGACGGCAAAGGTGTATTGGTCGGTCTTACCGGTATCGGAAACGTATACGGGTATGACACCGTAGACGGAAAACCGGTCCCTGTTCCCGGCAAACTCATTTACCGGGGCTATGATGTGGAAGATATCATCAAGGATGTCGAAGCAAGCGAAATGTTCGGATTCGAACAGGTTGCCTACCTGCTTCTTTTCGGAGAGCTCCCCAACGCCTCTCAGCTTGACGAGTTTGACGCCGTCCTCGGTGAATACCGCGAGCTTCCCAACAACTTCGTCGAGGACATGATTCTCAAGTCTCCGTCTTCAGACATCATGAACAAGCTTGCCCGTTCGGTTCTTGTTTCGTATTCCTACGACCCGAATCCCGAGGATGTCTCGGTCAAGAACGTTCTGCTGCAGTGTGTTCAGCTCATTGCCCGGTTCCCGGCAATGGTTGCCTACGGATATCAGGCCAAGCGCCGGAACTATGACGGAAAGAGCATGTACTTGCACAATCCGCTTCCCAATCTTTCTACTGCGGAAAATTTCCTCAGGATGATCCGGGCCGATAAAAACTATGACAAACTTGAAGCCGAGCTTCTCGATCTTGCCCTGATCCTGCATGCGGAACACGGGGGTGGAAACAATTCCTCCCTTACCGTTCATGTCGTTTCCTCGGCGGATACCGATACCTATTCGGCGATCAGCGCAGCCGTGGGCTCCCTGAAGGGACGCCGTCATGGCGGTGCCAATATCAAGGTCATCGAAATGATGCAAGAGATCAAGGAAAACGTACAGGACTGGAGCAACGAGCGTGAACTCGGGGATTACTTGCGCAAACTGCTGCGTAAGGAAGCCGGTGACCGGAGCGGACTCGTGTACGGTCAGGGACACGCCGTGTATACCATTTCCGATCCGCGCGCGACCCTGCTCAGGGAAAAAGCGCGGGGCCTTGCGGAAGTAAAGGGATTCAAGGACGAGTTCGAGTTGTACTGCCTGATCGAGAAAATATTCCCCAACATTTTTTATGAAGAAAAGGGGAGCGACAAGCGGATTTGCACGAATGTGGACTTTTATTCCGGATTTGTGTACTCAATGCTCGATATCCCGCCCGAACTGTTTACGCCGATCTTTGCCATATCCCGTGTGGCAGGATGGGCGGCGCACCGCCTGGAAGAGATAATCTCCGGCGGCAGAATATATCGTCCGGCGTTCAAACAGGTTGGTGAATTCCGGGACTATGTGTCCATGAAAGACAGAAATTAAGAAAAAAAACCGGGAACAACGTGTTCCCGGTTTTTTTTAATCGTCTTCAGCCTGTTGTTTGATAAACTCTTTCGCGGCTGCGATTACCTCGTCCGCGATCTTTCCGGATATCGGACTGTAATGATCAAACGTCATCTCGAAAGAACCGGTACCGCTGGTCATCGATCTGAGATCAATGGCGTACTTGAGCAGTTCCTGGTGCGGAACCTGTGCCCGTATTTCTTCGATGCCTCCACCAAGGCTCGCCTGCCCAAGTATGTGTCCGCGGCGTCCTGAAAGGTCGCTCATGATGTCTCCAAGATAGTTCATGTCCACGTACACGGTAAGACTCATGATCGGTTCAAGGAGAATGGGTCCCGCGCTCCGCATCGCGTCGCGGAATGCGTTTCTCGAGGCAATCTTGAATGCCATTTCCGACGAATCGACCGGATGTTCCTTTCCGTCCAGAACACTCACGCCTACATCGACAACCGGGTATCCTGCAAGAACGCCGTTTTCCATGGCTTCCTTTACGCCCTTCTCGACACCGGGAATGTATCCCTTGGAGATCGCTCCGCCGAATACGGCGTTTGTAAAGGAATATTCGGCACCCCGTTCGAGCGCCTCGATTGAAAGGACAACCCGCGCATACTGACCATGACCGCCCGACTGCTTCTTGTGGGTGTATTCGGCCTGCGCCTTGCGTTGAACCGTTTCCCGGTATGCAATACGGGGAACGACGGTCTGGATATCCATCTTTGTTTGTGCCTTGATGCGGTTCAGGACGATACTGATATGCAGGTCGCCCATACCGGACAGTACACTCTGACGGGTCTCGCCGTTATACGCGAACTTGAGTGTCATATCCTCTTCGCAGGCGCGGGTAAGCAACTCTCCGAGCTTGTCCTCGTCCTTTTTGTCTCCCGCAGATACGGCCATTGAATATACCGGATTCGGTGTTCTGAGGGGGACAAAGGGTACAATATCGGAAGACGCGGCAAGCGTATCGTTTGTTTTCGCGAAGGGCATCTTTGCCGCAACTCCTACATCGCCGGCCGAAAGCTCGCGGGTATCAACGAGTTTTTTGCCGATTGCGCGATACAGTTTTCCGACCTTTTCTTTCTTGTTTTCGGTAACGTTAAACACCTCGGTATCTGCGGTGAGCTTTCCGGTTATTACCTTGAGGTACGACAGTTTTCCGGAGAACTGGTCGTTTGAGGTTTTCAGTACAAGCGCCGAAAGCGGGGCTGCAGGATCAATCTTGACAGTCGATTTTGTCTCATCGTCCGAGACAAGCGACTCGAGCGCGCCTGCAGGCGGGGGTACTATTCCGGTGATAAAATCGAGCAAGGACGAGAGTCCTGAACCGGTGACGGCACTGCCGCAGAACGCGGGTACAATGCGGTTATCCTGAATGGCGAGCCGCAAGCCGAACTCCATGTCTTCGTTGGAAAGGCCCGCTTCATCGATAAACTTGACCAGAAGATCCTCGTCTCCCTCCGCCGCGGCGCCGGCGAGAATTTCCCGCGCGCGGGAGAGCTCCTCCGTGTATTCGGCGGGAACCGGGATCTCTTTTTCAGTACCGTCTGTCGTTTCATACGCTTTTCCGGTCAGCACATTGATGATTCCGCGGAACGCCGCGCCCTTGCCCATGGGGATGGTAACGGGACACACTTCCACGTTGAACTGCTCATGAACATCGTGGATGCTTTTTTCAAAATCGGCCCGTTCGTCATCCATGTGACTTATGTACAACACACGAGCCTTGTTTCTCCGGTCCAGATTCCGCCAGAGCTTGATGGTTTCAATCTGGACACCGGAACGGGCATCGATAAGCATGATAGCGAGTTCGGATGCCCTGAACGCGGTAATAACTTCTCCAACGAAGTCCGATGAGCCGGGGGTATCCCATATATTAACGAGTGTATTCTTCCAGGGGAGATGCACAAGTGATGAGTAAATTGAAATTTTCCGGTCTGTTTCTTCTGGAGTATGGTCACTGACTGTTTTTCCGGAGTCAACAGTTTCGGCTTTCTGAATTACACCGGCAGCAAGCAGTAATTGCTCAACAAGGGTGGTCTTGCCGGTTTGTCCGTGCCCGGCAACAGTAACGGTGCGAATCAGATCCGTTGCATATTCCATTTAGAACGCCTCCTGTAGGTTACTTGTGTGTAAAATCTTCCTATTATCGTAAGTTCTATCGATATGTATTGTCAAGAAAATAATATGAAGCTACTATTAAGGTATGGACGCACAGCGTAAAAACATTCAGAATTTGACAGAACTTCTCGACGAAAAGCGCAACGAGCTCAACGACCTCTATCGGCGCTTTGGTGAAAAACTGCTCCAGGATGCGGCATCCTCGGAAGAACTGGCCCTGATCCTCGGTCGTGAACGGGTTGATACCTGGAAGTCCCTCATGGACTCACGTGAAAATGATACCCGGGCGATTCTTGAAATAAAGGATGTTCTTGCCAGGAGTCAGGAACTTCGCCAGTTTCATCAGGAAATAGAAAAAAAACGTTCTGATATTGACGATGACTACCAGCAAACGCTGGAAAAACTCGGACATGCCTGTTATGAGCGTTATTCCGCCGGAGATTCCGCTTCGTTCGCGGAGATTTGGGAAAAGGCTTCTCTGGATGGAGCCGGAATTGTCGAACTTGAGAACAAACGTGATACGCTCCGGATGGAACTGGAAAAGGCCGGCGTGCTCCAGCGCGTGATGCTTCAGATGAAACTCGCCGCCGTTGAAAAGAGCATCAAACAACACCATGACCGGATGATCAAAATTCTGACTTCAGGAGCCCGCCGTCTGGTGGACGAAGGCGTGCTCGAAAAACAGCTGGAAGACGGCGAACTGGACGAGCAATTTGAACAGATCATGATGTCCATCAGGGATACCCTGGGTCGTCAGCGGGACCTCGATGAGCGTCAGGGTTCACTCAAGGCGGAAAAAGATTCCCTCGACGGAGTTCTTGAAAAGTACGGCGCCCGCGACAATCCGTCACGCAGGATTGATTCCCTGCACGCGAAAATCCGCGATACCGATCGGCGCATTACCATGCTCTCGGTAATGGCCGCCCGGGATTATGTTGATACCGTCATGGACGATGAAGGCGAGCGGAAACTGACGGAGAACGAAACGGCTGTCGAGCGTATACAACCCCTTGAACAGGTAGCCGCTCTTCGCGCGGAAATAGCCAATACCCGCAAGAACATTGAAATACTGGAAGCGGATCTCAAAATTGCCGCCCTTGACCGTACCCTCGCCAATACGGACCGTTCGTGCGCGGATTTTGAAAAGAAGATACAGCAATACCGTGAACAGATAGAAAAGATGGAAAAGACCCGTGAACAGACCGTTCGGGAACGGACTGCGCTGGAAGACTACCGGGATTCCATCAGGAAAACGCTCCGGTAACAAGCCCTGCGTCATTTCTCGTGACGAGCCGTTGTTTTTTTGATATACTCTGCCTGTTATGGCAAAAAAAACAACAGAGTATGACGAGTCGAAAATAAAGACATTGAGTTCCCTCGAGCATATACGCCTCAGGACCGGTATGTATATCGGCCGTCTGGGTGACGGATCAAATCCGGATGACGGGATTTATATTCTGGTCAAGGAAGTTATTGACAATTCCATTGACGAGTTCATCATGGGCAACGGCAAGAGGATTGATATCCAGCTCAAGGATAACAAGGTAGCCGTACGCGACTACGGCCGGGGAATCCCGCTGGGGAAAGTGGTCGAGTGCGTTTCCGTTATCAATACCGGCGCCAAATACAACGATGACGTATTCCAGTTTTCCGTTGGTCTTAACGGTGTGGGTACCAAGGCCGTTAACGCCCTTTCAAGTTGGTTCCGGGTGGTATCCGTTCGCGACGGCAAATGTTCCGAGGCTGTTTTTGAACGGGGAGTGCTCAAGACACAACGAACCGGTAAAGTAAAACCCGATGTAAAGAACGGCACCCTGGTCGAGTTCATTCCGGATGAAGAGCTCTTTCATGATTATCAGTTTTCACTGGAATTTCTCCAGAAAAGGATATGGAACTACGCATATCTCAATACCGGTCTGACCCTTGTTTTCAACGGAGACAAATATGTTTCCCAGAACGGCTTGCTTGATCTTCTGGAAGCCGAGATGGGAACGAGCAGTCTCTATCCCATGGGCTACTACAAGGGAAAACAGCTCGAGTTCGCTTTTACCCACTCAAACAATTATGGTGAAAATTATTTTTCCTTTGTAAACGGCCAATATACTTCCGACGGGGGAACCCATCTTTCCGCGTTCAAGGAAGGTTTTCTCAAGGGAATCAACGAGTACTTCCGCAAGAGCTACAAGAGCGAGGATGTTCGTGAAGGCACGGCCGCGGCTGTCGCGGTCAAGATACAGGCGCCCGTGTTCGAAAGCCAGACGAAGAACAAGCTCGGAAATACCGAAGTGCGAACCTGGATTGTCAACGAAACAAAGTCGGCGGTGGACGACTGGCTCCACAAGAATCCGGAAGCCGCCCGCCAGCTTGAACAGAAAATACTCGCCAACGAAAAGCTTCGCACCGAGTTGAATACGGTAAAAAAAGAAGCGAAAGAAGCGGCGAAAAAAATCGCCCTGAAGATACCAAAGCTCAAGGACTGCAAGTACCACCTTGGAGACGCGAAGAAAGGCGAAGAGACCATGATATTCATTACCGAGGGCGATTCGGCCTCGGGATCAATGGTATCGAGCCGCGATGTATATACTCAGGCCATTTTCTCCCTCCGCGGTAAATGTGAAAACATGTTCGGTAAAAAGAAAGCCGACATTTACAAGAACGCCGAGCTCTACAACATGATGATGGCCCTGGGTATTGAAAACGACATCGAAGGTCTTCGCTACGCGAAGATTGTCATCGCGACCGACGCCGATAATGACGGATTCCACATCCGGAATCTTCTGCTCACCTTTTTCTTGAGCTATTTTGAAGAACTCGTTACCTCCGGCCGTATGTACATTCTTGAAACACCGCTCTTCCGGGTACGTACGAAAAAAGAAACCAGGTACTGCTATTCGGAAAAGGAGCGCGACCAGCAAGTTGCCGCCCTGGGAAGCTCTTCGGAGGTAACCCGTTTCAAGGGACTTGGAGAAATAAGCCCCCGGGAGTTCGGTCAATTTATCGGAGAGGATATCCGGCTCCTTCCGGTGAGTGTACAGAGCCTCAAAACGGTACCGGAAATACTGGAATTCTACATGGGAAAAAATACTCCGGAACGGCGCGAATTTATCATGAAGAATCTGCTTGCGGAGGTGGACGTATAATATGGACTACATTAGAAGCCTTTTTAACCGCAACTTTCTCGAGTACGCGAGCTATGTTATCCGGGACCGGGCCATCCCCGATCTGGAAGACGGCCTGAAGCCGGTTCAACGCCGCATTCTCCACTCATTGTTCGAAATGGACGACGGCAAATTTCACAAGGTCGCCAACGTTGTTGGGCACTGCATGAAGTATCATCCCCATGGTGACGCTTCAATCGGCAATGCACTTGTGGTCCTGGCCAACAAGGAACTGTTCATAGACCGACAGGGAAATTTCGGAAACGTGATTACCGGAGATTCCGCGTCCGCGGCGCGGTATATCGAATGTCGCGCGACTCCTCTCGCGAAGGATCTGTTCTACAATCCGGATATAACCACCTACATTCCGTCGTACGACGGACGAAATAGGGAACCGGTATCGTTCCGGGCGAAGCTTCCCATTGTCCTGCTCACCGGCGCGGAGGGTATCGCGGTTGGCATGTCGACCAAAATAATGCCGCACAATATCCGTGAGGTTATTGAAGCGGAAAAACTCTGCCTTTCCGGGAAAAGTTTTTCCCTCTTTCCCGATTTTTACAACGGCGGATTCATGGATGTGTCCGGGTATGAAGACGGTCTCGGGAAGATTCTGGTCAGGGCAAAACTTGATACCTCGGACGAAAAGCGGATTGTGATCCGGGAAATACCCTACGGCACAACAACGGAAAGCCTTATCGCTTCCATAGAAAACGCAGCGCGTTCGGGAAAGCTCAAGATTTCCGAAATAAACGATTATACTACCGATACGGTCGAAATTGAGCTCAAACTGCAGCGGGGGGTGTATTCCAACGACGTGGTGGACGCGCTCTATGCCTTTACTGATTGTGAACAATCCATATCCTGCAACCTTCTGGTAATCCGGGACAACATGCCCGTACTCATGACCGTGACCGATGTAGTCAAGGATCACGCGAAGCGGCTGGTTTCTATTCTCAAGGAAGAGCTTGTTCTTGAAAAGGAACACCTAACGGACAAGCTGCACATGCGAACTCTTGAGCGAATATTCATCGAGGAACGGATATACAAGCGCATTGAAACAATGAAAACGGCCGAAGGCGTAATCAATGCCGTATTAAAAGGTTTTGAACCCTTCCGCGCCGAACTCATACGCGATGTTACCGCCGATGATGTTGAGCGTCTTCTCAAGATCCCCATCCGGCGCATTTCGCTCTACGATATCAACAAGAACCGGGAAGAAGTTGCCGCCATCAACGCGCGTATAAAAGAAATAAACCGGTTGTTGAAGAATCTCGTTGATTACGCCATTTCTGTTCTCAACGGGATACTGGAAAAGATTCCGGTCGAATCAATGGACCGGCGGACCAAGATAACCAGTTTTACCAAAGTTGACGTGAAAGAAGCGGTTACCCGCAATCTTTCACTGAAATATGACCGGTCCACCGGATATCTGGGTACTGCGGTAACGACCGGGACAGAAATCATGAAGGTGAGTCCGTATGACCGAATCGTCATCCTGCGGAAAAGCGGGGTGTACACCGTTCTCGACGTACCGGAGAAACTTTTTGTGGACAAGGGAATGTGGTTTTGCGGGTTATCCGACAAGGACGTCCTGTCCAAGATTCTCTTTACCATAGTGTACAAGGACGGGAAAACCGGGTACCCCTGCATCAAGCGGTGCCGTATTGAGGGGTACATACTCAACCGGGATTACCTGATTGTACCCGATGACGCAAAAGTCCTGCTTGTGGGAACCAGGGATGCGCTTGTCTTTACGGTAAAGTACACACCCAAACCGCGGATAAAAACCCGCTCGCAGGTGTTTAACGCGAAAGATTTCCGTGAAAAGGGCCTCAAGGCACAGGGGGTCAGGCTTGCGCCACGGGAAGTATCGTCCGTGGTAACGGGAGCGCTCAAGGACGAAGAGGAGCTTCCATTCGGTAAAAAGGATGGCGACGTAAAAAAATCCGCTGGTAAAGCCGCAGCGAAGACACCTGCAGGAAAGAAGAAATCCGGCAAATAGGAATGGCTCACCACAAAAAAAACCGCCCTGTTCGGGGCGGTTTTTTTTGTTCGCTGAACCTACTGGATAGTTATGGTTACCGAAGTAGGTGACACTGCAGCGCCGCCTGCTCCGGGTCCTGTCGCGATAGGTTGTACCGGGGAAGCGGATTCGGTACTCGGTAGTGAAGAAACAGAAATGGGATTCATTTCCTTTTTCTTTTCGGTAATCTGATTGCTCAGGGTGTCGCCGGTTACATCCATGTTCTGTCCGGCATTACCGGTCCGTGTTTGGCCGAATGAGGTAGCTACTTCAACTGACCCCTCGAATACGGTAACTTTATCGCCCATTTCAAATACCGTTCCGCGAACGGAAGCGGTCGCGACCGGACTGCGCACAGAGAATCCGTTCCGCTTGTTGTTGTAGGATTTTACTTCGGCCTTGACGGTGCCCACGTCGAGGTATACTTCGGTATCAACAACATCTTCTTTTTCGGACAGTGTCGTCAGGGTCATGCGCGTGAGCGGCTTGACCGAAAGAATTGAAGCGCCAAGACGTATCGTTGCGTTTGACTTGAATCCGGTAGAGATCATTGTGCCGGAATTGACAGTATCACCGGATTTCAACGGCATCCATGAACCACCGCTTCCCTGATACTCAACCTTTCCGTTTACGGTTACAACCTCACCCTCAAGGGCCGCAAGGGACGAAACCGCAAACAGGGCAAGAATCACGATGGCAACTATGGTTTTTTTCATACAAATTCTCCTTGTGTTTCCAGGGTATTACAGGTTGAATACAACCGTAATTTCCGCCTGGTACTGCATGTCATCGTCTTTCGGGAACAGGAGTGTTCCGTCAAACCGCAATCTGAGGTCGCTTGTTGCCTTGAATGTCGCACCGGCGTTGACTTCCGTTGCGCTGTACAGTCCGTCGGCCTCGTCTGTTTCTTTTGAATACATGAACAGTGAAGCTCCAAAATCGATATTGAGAACGTTCATGGGTATATAGAGTACGCCCGTTTTAGCCCGCATGAGATTACCGTATCCGGCGCCGTACAGGGTCCCCGCGCTCTGGAACGTAATGGGCAGCAGATGTGAGAAAAAATCATTCTCGCCGGTGGTGTATACAAACTCCGCGAAGATGTTTGCAACCGGTACGGGGAAGGCTTCCACACGCGCAACACCCAGTAGTGCATGTTCAGAGTAGGTATCGTCCGAGTCGAGTACCCCGGTCTGGAAGGTTCCCGAAAGGGAATAGAAGACTGATGTTGTAATCGGTCCGTTAACGGCGATCGTGCCGTAACCGGTATGTACGGTTTCATAGGCGTCGGAATCAAGTTGTTCACGGAGATCATACTGCCCGAGCGCCTCAACAATCAGGTCCGCTCCACCAAGGAGTTCGGGAAACTGGAAGGTGACTTTGGCTACCGCTCTTTTGGCGCCCAGTGCATAGATATCGTCGGTAAGGATATCCATAACATCGTCCGTGGTCATGAGGTTTTTTTCCTGGCGGGCGTTGAGAAGTCCGGTGTATCCGGCAAGGAATGAAAAATTGCCGAATGACCTGATTCCCCGTACTTCTACACCGTCAAGGCCCTGAGAGAGGAGTATGCCGGTTGCGTCCGCAACGGGGAACCGTCCTGCATCGACGGTAATTTTTCCCTTCTCGTTTTGCTGCGCGGTAAGGGACAGGCGGAAGAGATCGACATCAACGTAATAGTCGAACTCGTCCACTCCGGCCGGTTTTGACGCGTAGAAACTACCTTCAATGGCCAGGGAATTGCTGTTTGCGTTGTTGAACGGAATGGTCGCCCAGAGGGTCGCCTTGTGATCGGTATAGAATTCTGCGTCCTCAATCTTTTCAATTCCGCCGGTATTTTTCAGTTCAAGTCCGAAATCCGTGGCGGAAAGCAGGGCGGCGGTGAAGATCATCAGTAGTGTTGCAAGTACTGTATTGGATGTCCGCATCATTCTTCCTCCTTGTCCTGAAGCAGTAAGGCCCGATTGTCATGGCTTGCCGCTGCGGCGGGAGGCTCACGAAGTACGACGTCCGGGTTTTCATCAAAAAACTTGCTCACGGCTTGCACTGTTTCACGTCCGGAAAGCTGGCGGTCGGGATCGAACGACTTGCGCCAGAATCCGTTAGCCTTCATTTCTTTCCAGGCGTACCGGGGGCTTTGGGTTGCCGACCACATGAGACCGCCGCCAAGTTCATAATTTTTCATCAGGAAGTGGGATACCGTTTTGGCGGTTATGGGAGAATCCGGCGTGTCGCCGAGCGGAAACGTTCCGAATCGTTCACACCAGGTGTACGCTTCGAACGGGGTGCTGTCCATGCCGGCTTCCGCGACAATCAGATAGGAAAAGTCCAGATAACTTGCGGCATCCTTTTCAAGTATTTCGGAAATAGTCGACGCTGTCTGACTGAAAACCGGAACGACGAAAAAGAGACACAGCAAACAGGCGATACATTTTCTCATTGGTTGTTCTCCTCATCAAGAATTATAATCTCAACCCGCCGGTTTTTCCGGCGGCCTTCTGCGGTTTCATTTGAATCAAGCGGTTTTGAGCCGCCGACTCCGTTTGATACAACGGATGATGCGGTTCTGAATCCCGAATCAACCAGATACGACGCCACTGAAGCGGCCCGTGCTGATGAAAGTTCCCGCAGTTCCTCTTCGGTTGATCCGGGAACTGCTGCCGCGTGTCCCACAATGCTCAGTTTCCGTTCTCCGAGCGCTGAAAGAACCTTTCCGATTCCTGAAAGCTTATTCCGTTCGGCCTCCACCAGAACCGCTGAATCGGGTTCGAACTGGATGTTCTCCACCGAGACCTTGACGGTAACGGCAAGCGGTTCCTTGAGACCGAAGGCTGAAAGATCGTAGAGAATGGTTGTGTCCGCTTTCCAGGAGCTTCCCGGTTCAACCGAGGTCCGGGGAAAAGACGGCATGCCTTTCAGGTGGGGAATGGTGCTCTGGTTCCTGGCCGCTTCTTCCTGATAGAGGGCATTCACGGTTACCAGCGCGGGTTTTTCCGAGATGGAATCCAGCCCGATGACTGATTCCTTGAGGGTAATCTTTGTTTCATACTGCTGCCCTACATTCGCTCTCCAGGTAAGTATTTCCGGATGAGCCGGAAGGAGAACCAGGAGCGACAGAAGGGTTGCTCCAATACTTTTTGTCAGGTTCATTGGACACCTCTCTTAAGCTATAGTATATCTTAAAAATCCAAAAAAAAAGACTTTTTTGAGAGATTTATGCATAATTTCACCGGTGTGCTATACTTTTACTACGATACCGCCGATTAAGGAGTGTCCCATGGAACACCGTATGTCTTTCAGGGATTTGTTCAAGAAAAAGCTGGAATACTTTTCCGCCCTCATCGCGCTTGTCGTGTTTATCCTGTTGTCAATTTCCCCCTCCGGGAGCAATACGGAAAACAGCATGTACGACACACTCTTGCATCTCAAGACCGCTCCCCGAGAACGGGATGATATCCTTCTCGTTAATATTGACGATGCGGCAATCGAGGAAATTGGAGCCTGGCCCTGGAGCCGCGATGTTATCGCAGACATACTCATCCGGCTCCGTGAGGCCGGCGGAACCCATGCCGTATTCGATATCGAGTACCTCTCCCCGGGGCAAACCGGGGTGAACCGCGACTATGTACGAAGTCAGTTTCCGCAAGACTACCGGGAAGTTCAGGAGGAAATCCTTTCGTATATTGACGAATTTGCCACGGCAGTTCATGACGGCAGTATCCCCAAAGACTATGTGCCGGAGATTTCCGAAGAAATGATCAGTTACATCAATTCCCGGCTGGGCGGACTTTCCGACGAAATAACCGGAAATATTTTCCGCGACAACGACGCATATTTCGCGGACGCCATCGCCTTTTTTGCCCATACCTACCTGACCATCAACACTGAACGGATAAACGAAAATGAGGATGCCGTTAAGGCTGAACAGTGGGTTCGTGACAATCTCCTTTTTTCCAATGTGGTGGACCCGCACCGTCTCATAGACGCTGAAAACGAGAAAACCCGCAAGGACAGCCAGTTTGAAAAAGGTATTTCACCGGCCATTCTTTCACTAATTCAACGGGTGGCCGGCGCCGGTTTCCCGAATGTGTACATTGACGAGGATGGTGTGCGGCGACGTATCCCGCTGCTCGTTGAACATGAAGGCGCCTACGTGGCCCAGCTGGTTTTCGCGCCGATCCTCCACATTCTCGATCCTGAACGGATGGTCCGGAAGGATTACCGGCTCATTCTGGAAAACGCCCTCGACCCTGCGGATCCCGCCTCCGGCGTCCGCCGTGACCTGGTAATTCCGCTCGATGAGGACGGCCGGTTGCTCATCAACTGGCTCAAGAAGAAATTCTCGGTAAAGGATAATCCGGAGGAAGGAAGCTTCAAGAGCATCTCCGTATTCGCGCTGTACGCGTGCGACGACATCGAAGAAAAACTCATTGACAATCTTGCGGCCATGGAGGCAATGGGAATCAAGACCGCGCAGGGCTATCTTTCCTATCATGACGCCGTCCTCTATCTCCAGTCGGTCTATAGTGATCTCCATGACTGGAAAGCTGCGCTGCTTTCAGGTGAACGGAACGACCATGACGGGTATTTTGCGGCACGGGCTTCCTTTTTTGCCGATTACGGCGAATTCCTTTCCGGCGGCTATGACACCGAGATTTATGAAACGCTCGAACGGGTTGCGGACGCGACCGGCGAGGACCAGTGGCGTGACATGAGCGCAAGCATACGCAAGAACTTTGAAATTTACCGTCAGGATCTTGCTGCGTACAATAAACAGTACAAAATGCTTGATGAAATGTGCCGTGAGCGGTTCTGCATATTCGGATACAGCGGGGTAGGAACCTCGGATCTCGGAGTTACACCGTTCGAGAAACTGTATCCCAATGTGGGAACACACGCGAATATATTCAACACGATCATGAGCCGTCAGTTCATAACGCCGCTGCCCGGGTGGATGTCCTGGCTCGTTGCCATTCTCATCTGTTATGTCAACGCCCTTACCTACCGAAGAATCAAGTCGCTCCGCGGACGGATGACGCTTGGTATTTCGTCCACGATTTTTGTTTTCGGCCTTGCGGTTTTTCTCATGGCGGTATTCAACATATACCTGCCGGTATTCGTTCCGCTGTTGTCGGTATTCGCTACCTTCCTGCTGGTTTCCATCTTCCGCTTCGTGTTCTCCGAACAGGAGAAGAGCTTCCTCAGGAAAGCCTTCACCATGTATCTTTCATCGGACGTTGTTAACCAGATCGTCGAAGATCCGAGCCTGCTCAAACTCGGCGGACAAAAAAAACAGATAACGGCGCTCTTCACCGACATCAAGAGTTTCTCGACGCTTTCCGAGAAGGTTACCCCGGAACACCTGGTAGAAATTCTCAACCGGTATCTTACGGTCATGAGCGATATAGTGCTCGAACAAAAGGGGACCATAGACAAGTACATCGGTGACGCGATTGTTTCGTTCTTCGGTGCGCCCCTCGATTTGCCCGACCACGCGTCGCGCGCCTGTCTTGCCGCGGTGCGCATGAAGGAAGCGGAACTCGCGCTCAACAAGGAGATGCTTGCCGCCGGTGAAACACCCATGCCCATATATACGCGCATCGGTATCAATACCGGCGCCATGGTTGTTGGCAACATGGGTACGGACAACAAGATGAACTATACCATCATGGGCAACGACGTAAACCTCGCCGCGCGTCTGGAAGGGGTAAACAAGCAATACGGTACCTGGATTCTCGTTTCCGAATCGACCTGGGAGCAAACCGGCGGTATGTTCCTCGGCAGGAAGCTTGACCGGGTCCGGGTTGTGGGTATTGATACGCCGGTACAGCTGTACAATATCATGGGGGTGCGGGGAGAAGCGAAACCCGATCAGGTTGCGCTCGCGGACCGGTTCAACTTCGCAATCGACGCCTACCGCGCGAAAAAATTCCCCGATGCCCTGCATATGTTCACCAAATGCCTGGAACTTGATCCCGAAGATCAGCCTACACAGATATTCCTTGAACGGGTAAAGAAGCTCCTCAAGGAAGGAACCCCGGACGCCTGGTCCGATGTAATCAACATGACGAGCAAGTAGGATGCGCTCTCTCGCGGAAAACGCTTCGGCCGAACTGGTAATCCGGAACTCGCGGTTTCTTGCCGAGGCGGTGATCGTTACGTCCCAGGAAGACGCGCGTGCCGCTCTCCGTTCGCGTAAGGAGCACCATGCCGACGCCTCTCATGTAGTACACGCTTTTGCCGTGGGTGCGCGGGGAGAAATTCTCGGCTGCTCGGATGACGGCGAGCCCGCGGGAACCGCCGGCCGTCCGGTGCTGGAAGTGCTCAAGGGTTCGGGAATAACCAACTGTCTCATTACGGTTACCCGCTGGTTCGGCGGGACCAAACTCGGAACGGGCGGACTCGTCAAGGCCTATACGGAAGCCGCGAAAGCGGTACTCGCGGCGGTCGTCGCGGTTCCCCTTGTGAGTACACGTGAATTTTCCTGTACCGTTCCCTACGATGTGTATGAACCGCTCCGCCGAAAGATGTCTGAACTGCGTGTCGAGCTTGACCGGGAGGAGTTCACCACCGGCGTGTATCTCTCCGGGCGTGTTCCGGCTGATGGCGCCGATGCTCTGCGCACGGCGGTCAGCGATCTGACCCGGGGGGTCTCGGTTGTAGCGTTACAAGAAGAAAATCTGACGGCGCAAAAAGCCTGAAACGAAGAATGCCGTTTCCGCTGTACCCCGCGCCGTTGGAGATGATGACCGGTTTTCCTTGTGAATACACGGTGCCGGTCCGGTATTTTTGCCCATACGCCGAGGGTATGACCGGCGCGTAGCCGAAAAAGGTAATCTGCCCGCCATGCGTGTGACCCGAGAGAACGAGATCAAAGGATGAGAGATCGCCTTCCTCGGCGAAGTCGGGATTGTGGCAGATGAGGACGGTCGTTTCCTCCGGATCAAGTATGTCCCGGAACCGCCCCATCACCGGATACCGGTCACGAAGATCATTAATGCCGGCGACCGTGAGGCCGGCCGGAGTTTCAACAACTGACTCGTCGAGTACAACGATTCCTTCCCTGCGCAGGGTTTGAATGGATTGGCTCCGGCTGTTGTAAAAGTCGTGGTTGCCCAGGGCGGCGTACACGCCGTGACGCGCAGTAAAGCCGCCCGCGAGCCGGGAAAAGGGTGCTATTTGGGCCGTGCCGAGGGTGTTGTCGCCGCCGATGAGGATAACGTCGGCGCCGGAAGCGTTTACCGCGGCGACGAGGCGTTCCATGCGCTCGGCGGGGAAGCGGTTCCCGTAATGGATATCGGACACAAAGGCAATCCGGTAGCCGGCGAGCGACGCGGGCAGACCGGGGATCTCCATTGTCACCTCGCGGATACGTGAAACCCCCATACGGGGCGATGACGCACAGCCGGTAACCGCAAGAATCATGATAACGCCGAGAACGACAAAGAATCGTCCGTGCAGAAAATCCTGTGTTGTGGTATGGTACGGGTACGTCATAAAAAAAAGTATATCATTATTAAACCGGTAATTCATCAGGAGGGATCCATGCAATTCAACAGAAACTATCTGGTTCATTACTACGAAGCGGGCGCGGACCGGCGGCTGACGCTTCCGGCGCTCATCCAGTATTTTGAGGATATCGCCATTTTGCACAGTACCGAGCGGGGGCTCGATCTCGATTACTATGAGAAAAATCATTGCGGCTGGATGCTTATAAAATGGGACGTGAAAGTCCATGCCCTGCCGTGTTTCGGGGAGACCGTTCTCGTGGAAACACGGGTACATGCCATGAAATCATTCATGGCTGACCGCGAGTTCCGCATGCGTGCCGAAGACGGAACCATACTCGCGGAAGCCCGGTCAAACTGGTTGTTGGTGGATACGGTACGCCGCCGACCAATCCGCATTCCGGAAGACCAGCTGGAAAAATTTCCGGCGACCGAAGAAGCGAAGGCCTTTGTCGCCATAGAGGATGTTCCGGTCATTGATGTACCGGACGGAGCGGTTCCGCGGGACGTTCTGTCTTCGTACAGCGACATGGATACCAACGGTCATGTAAACAACGTCCGCTATATTGAATGGGCGATCGATTCTCTGCCGGAGACTTTTCTTCGCGGAAAGGTTCCGGCAGCGGCGCGGGTGCAGTACCGCCGGGAACTCGCTCCCTCCTCGGCCGCCCTGGTGTATACGGAAACCGGGGAGGGCAGGAGCCGCCACCGGGTGTACTCGGAGGATACCGATTACTGTACCCTCGAGATCACCTGGGGCCCTGCCTGATTTTCGCCGGATCTACTTCTTTTTGAGAAGATTCGCGAAGGGATTGTAGGTGTCGGAAACCGTGTCGCCGGCAAGGTAGGTTTGCGCCGTTTTGTCCTGTTCAAGCGAGGAAACCTGCCGGAGGGAAATGCGGCGGTTTGCGCTATCCACATCCAGTATTTCAACCGTGCGCGTTTCTCCCGTTTTTACCGCCTTCTGGATGGCGAACGAGCGGTCGTCTCCGCGGAGTTCCGAGATATGGAGCAGTCCGTCGAGTCCGGGTTCGAGCGAGACAAAGGCGCCGAAGTCGGTAACCCGTACCACGGTTCCGGTATGCCGGGACCCGGCAGGATATTTTTCACGCGCTTTTTCCCAGGGATCGTCCTCAAGCTCTTTCATGCTCAAGGTTACCCGCTCGCGTTCCCAGTCCATCTGGAGAATAACCGCTTCAACCGTTTGTCCGGGGGACAGGACCGACGACACATCGTCGACCCGGCTCCGGGATATTTCCGAGACGGGCAGGAGCGCCTTGAATCCGCCGATGTCCACAAAGGCGCCGAAGGATTCTATCGAGATGACGGTGCCGGTTATTGTTTCGCCGGTTCGCAGCGTTTTTCGCAGTTCGGCGATGCTGCTCTTTTTTTCCTCTTCCAGGATGGCACGGTTGGAAACGAGAATGTTCCGGCCGTTGTCCTTGTACTCGGTAATCTTGAAGGAAAGGTGCCTTCCAACCGGAGACTCTTCGCCGCTCTGGCGTCCGCCCATCCGGGAAAAGGGGCAGAATGCCCGCGATTTACCGATCTGGACTTCAAAACCGCCCTTGATTTCCTTTTCAACAACCCCTTCAACCGGGATGCCGTTGCGCCATGCGTTCTCGAGCATGTCCTGATTTGCCGATTCGCCGGAAATCCGGGTGGTGAAACGGTATTCCCCTCCGCGGGCATCGAGAAAATACACGGTGATGGTGTCTCCCTCCGCGACGGTGAGTTTCCCTTCCTTGTCGGTGAGCTCTTCGGCGGCAAGAACGCCTTCGCTTTTCCCGCTCAGCTGTAAAAAAATGGTATCGCCCGATATTGCGACGATTTGTGTTGTTATTGCCTGGCCCGGTTCAAGCCGGTCCATTTTTGCAAGACTCTTTTCAAACATTTCTGAAAACGTATCGGATCCCATACTGTCTCCCTGAACATCTTTATACCTGGCGTACCAGAATGATGGCCCTCAGGATATCATATCCGCCTGAATCATGGTATAGTAACGGACCACTATTTTGCTTCAGGGAGTGTGTAAATGATAAAACATATAGTCATGTGGAAAATCCGCGACGAGCTGGACGGCAAGCCGAAAAGCGAGCTTTGCCGGGATATCAAGCAGCAGCTGGAAGCTCTTCCCGGGAAAATCCCGGTAATCAGGAGTCTTGAGGTGGGAATCAATGCCATCCCGTCAGACGCATCCGACGACCTCATTCTGATAAGCGAATTTGACTCGGCGGAAGATCTCTCGGCATATGCCGTGCACCCGGACCATGTCAAGGTTGCGGAGGTCATCGCCAGGGCAAAGCTGACCCGCAACGCGGTCGACTATCAGGTATAGGCCGCGCGGTGGATAACGAAAAACACGTAAACTGGTTCGCGCTTGAAAAGGCGTGCGGCAATGAAGGCTGTCCCGTATGCGGCATCATCAATGAACGTGCGGAACGGTACATCGACAACATGCTTTTTGAGCATGTTTCGGACCGGGGTTTCCGGGCAAAGTACCGCGCTTCCGGAGGTTTTTGCGACCGTCATGCAGCGAATCTTGAATCGTTCCGCGACGGGCTCGCGGTGGCCATTCTGGGAGTGGATGTACTGACGACCATACTGCCCGAGCTTTCCAGAAAACGCGTACCGCGCTTCAAGGGTGTGTGTCCGGCCTGCGAAGAAAGCAATCGGGTAGAACAGGAGTTCCTCGGCTATCTTGCCGAACGGAATGAAGAAGAGTTCATCGCCATCTTTACCGCGTCGGAAGGGCTCTGTGTTCCCCACTATCGCCGCCTCTTGTCCCTGACGAAAAAGGTTCCCCGCTGGCTGTCAGATTTCCAGCGGGAACGGTTCGAAACGCTCCTGGAACGTTCAAAACGCTTCGTGGACTGTTCCGCCTGGGGGCGGCAGGAGGATTTTTCCGCGCTCGAACCACAAGACAAGATTGTGTGGAAAGAACTGGCGCGGACGCTCCGGGGAACGATCCGCTGAGCGTGTAATATTTACAGACCGCCTGAAAACGGCTAGTATGGTCTTTCAAGAAGGAGAGAGTATCATGAAAAAATTTGCATGTATTGCTGTCGCGCTCTGCTGCGCGGCTTTTGTTTTCGCCGGGGGAACCCGCGATTCCGGTGAGGACAATTCGCTTGTCAAAATCAGGGATTCCGGCGTTTTCGTACTCGGTCTCGATGATTCGTTTCCCCCCATGGGATTCCGCAATGAGGACAACGAAATTGTGGGTTACGACATCGATCTCGCGCGGGAAGTAACGTCGCGCATGGGCGTCGAACTCAAACTCCAGCCGATTGACTGGAACGCGAAGGAACAGGAGCTCAATACCGGAAACATCGACTGTATCTGGAACGGCTTTACCATTACCCCGGAACGGGCAAAGATGATCAACTTTTCGAAACCGTATCTGAAAAATGCACAGGTTCTGGTGGTTCGGGAAGATTCACCGGTAAAGACACTCAAGGATCTTTCGGGAAAGACCGTCGGTCTTCAGGCCGGATCCTCCGCAGCGAATGCCCTTGAAGACGATGCGGATTTCCGCGCTTCGCTCAAAGGCGTTGTGGAGTTCAAGGACAATCTGCTTGCCCTCATGGACCTCGAGGCGCGGGGCGTCGATGCCGTTGTTATGGATCTCATGGTCGCGAACGACAACATCAACCGGTCGGGAAAGGCCTACCGCATCCTTGCTGAAGACCTTGCGGCAGAAGAATACGGGATCGGGTTCCGGAAAAATGACGCGGCGTTGAGAAACGAAGTACAGCGCATTCTTGAAGAAATGGCTACGGACGGAACCATTGCCGGTATCGCAAAAACATGGTTCGGCGCCGACATTTCCATTGTCGGAAAATAAACCGGATCATCCGGAAACCGGGGGGCTCACATGACAAAAATGCTTGCTGCCATGTTCCAGGGCACCCTGGTTTCTCTTGAAATTTTCTTGTTAACGCTCGTGTTTGCCCTGCCGCTGGCTTTGCCGGCGGCATTCGCGCGCATGTCGCGGAACCGGCTCGCGAGCGGTTTGACCAACGGATACTTGCTGGTCATGCGGGGTACCCCCCTCATCCTGCAGCTCATATTTGTGTATTTCGCGCCGTTTTATCTGCTCGGTATTTCATTCAACCGCTTTGTCGCCGTCATTGTCGCCTACGTGCTCAATTATGCCGCGTATTTCGCGGAAATCTACCGCGGCGGAATAGAGTCGATCCCCGCGGGACAGTATGAAGCGGCAAAAGTGCTCGGGTTCACGCGCGCGCAGACGTTTTTCCGCATTGTTCTTCCCCAGGTGGTAAAACGCATCATTCCAGCCTCGGGGAATGAGGTAATAACCCTGGTCAAGGATACTGCGCTTGCCCAGACAATCGGCGTGGCCGAGTTGTTCCGTACGGCGCAAAACGCATCCGCCCGTCAATTTTCCACCATGCCCATTTTTGTCGCCGGGGTATTCTACTTTGTCATGAACTGGGTGGTTTCGCTGGTGTTTGCCCGCATTGAAAAAAAGCTGTCCTACTACCGCTAACCAAGGAGCCGTGCGATCATGGAAGTAATCCGCGTAGAAAATCTCGAGAAGACCTTTGGAACCCTTGAAGTTCTGCGTGGAATTTCGTTTTCCGTACACCAGGGAGAAGTACTTGCGGTAATCGGGCCTTCCGGTTCGGGAAAATCGACACTCCTGCGGTGCATTACCCATCTGGAAACCGTGAGCGGCGGAACCGTGTCGATCGGCGGGGAGTACATGGTACAAAACGGGGTGTATGCTCCGGCGTCCGTGCTGCGTTCCATTTGTCTCAACGTGGGCCTCGTCTTCCAGAACTTCAATCTCTTTCCGCATTTTTCGGTGCTCCGGAACATTACCGAAGCCCAGATCCATGTTCTGCGCCGGAGTAAAAAAGACGCCGAACGGCGTGCGCACGACCTGCTGGCTAAAATGGGGCTTTCCGACAAGGAAAGCGCATATCCCTTTGAACTGTCCGGCGGACAACAACAGCGGGTATCAATAGCCAGAGCGCTTGCCCTTGATCCCGAGGTTCTTTTTTTTGACGAGCCCACAAGCGCCCTTGATCCGGAGTTGACCGGCGAAATCCTCAAGGTTATCCGCGATCTGGCCCGGGAGAACATGACCATGGTTATCGTGACGCATGAAATGTTCTTCGCCCGGGATGTGGCTGACCGCGTCATATTCATGGATAACGGGGTTATTGTCGAGGAAGGGCCCGCGTCACTGGTTATCGGAAACCCCGAAAGCGACCGGACGAAGAGCTTCCTCGCGCGTTTTACCGGCCAGGATCAAGATTATTCCGTATAAATAGTTCGGCATCTTCCAGCGAGAGTGCCTTGCTGAAAATCCAGCCCTGAATTTTGTCGCATTTTTGTTCGGTCAGATATTTGAGCTGACCGGCCGTTTCCACGCCTTCTGCGACAACCTGGAGTCCGAGTTTTTTGCCGATTTCAACGATATTTCCGGTCAGTGAGCAGTCTCCGTTCGTCTCGCAAATACCGTCTATGAAGGTCTTGTCTATCTTGAGCACGTTGATGGGCAGCTGCTCCAGGTAGCTCAGGGAGGAGTATCCTTTGCCGAAATCGTCGAGCGCGAGCCGGATACCGAGCGTACGAAGGTTTTCAAGCGGTTGTTTTACCTGTTGAAACGACTCAATAAGCACGGTCTCGGTCAGTTCCAGTTCAAGAAGCTCGGGATTGAGTCCGGTTTCGTCAAGAATCCGCTGAACAATCGACGGAAAGTTAGTTTGTATGAGCTGGAGAATGGATATGTTGACCGAAACACCAATGTCCGGATATCCCGACTGTTGAATCCGGCGGATAAACCGGCAGGATTCGCGGAGAACCCATTCCCCGATCGGCAGGATGAGGTGGCTCTCTTCGGCGACCGGGATGAAAATGTCCGGCGGGACCTTTCCGAGGACGGGATTATTCCACCGGATCAGTGATTCAAAACTTGAAATTTTCCCGGACTCCGGGCGGATCTGGGGCTGCATGTAGAGTTCAAATTCGCTGTTGCCCAGCGCGGAGTGCAGCTGTTCGCCGATCCGCATGCGATCCGAAATGGGAGCCATCATGTTGATGTTGAAAAGGACGGCCCGGTTTTTCCCCTCTTTTTTTGACCGGTACATGGCAATGTCCGCGAATTTGAGCAGTTCGACCGGATTGGTGCCGTGCATGGAATACACCGAAATACCGATGCTGACCGAGCTGTGAACCGGCAGCGACTCTATATAAAACGGCGCTTCGAACAGATGGTTGATTGAGGCTGCCCGTTC
>Ga0209723_1000488_pt1 | contig 73252 bp, 62 predicted proteins | sample BiotimSIPDNA_2_FD_185750 | JGI IMG/M metagenome (GOLD analysis project Ga0209723, IMG submission 185750) | Anaerobic biogas reactor microbial communites from Washington, USA - Biogas_R2 time_0 SIP DNA (SPAdes) (version 2) | ecosystem: Engineered > Bioreactor > Anaerobic > Unclassified | place... | reverse complement strand
AGGACATCAAGGCCCGCCCCGGCAATCTTCCCTTTATTCAAAGCTTCTGCAAGGTCTTCCTCAACAATAATTCCACCCCTCGATGTATTGATAAGAAAAACAGTCTCTTTCATCAATGTTATTGTATCTGAACTTATAAGACCTTCCGTTTCTTCAGTAAGAGGGCAATGAAGAGTTATAAAATCGGATACCGTTAATAATCTCTCTATGGAAACCACACTTACGCCATCCTGAACAGTCCCTTCTTCTAATCCCTTATCGCTTGCAATAACATTCATCCCAAACACTCTGCCTGTTTCTGCCACTTTCCTGCCAATATTTCCCAGACCAACAATACCAAGTGTCTTCGAAGCAAGCTCTATCAGAGGATAATCGCTATAGGTAAAATCCATCGATCTTGACCACTTTCCCTCCGACACCATGTCACTGTGCTTTTGTACATGATGACAAAACTCCAGAATGAATGCAAAGGTGAGCTGAGCAACAGAATTTGTTCCATACGACGGAATATTTGTTACTATGATTCCTGCTTCTCCTGCTTCTTCAATATCAACAACATTATATCCGGTAGCAAGTACCCCTATGTACTTAAGATCCGGAAGTGACTTCAGAATATCCCGGTCAAGGACTGTCTTATTTGTAAGAATAATATCCGCACCTGCCGACCGTTCCAGAACCTGATCCCGTGGAGTACGGTCATAAACAGTAAAATCCCCCATCCTGCTGATAGTATCCCAGCTCAGATCACCGGGATTCAGAGTATATCCGTCAAGAACAACTATTTTCATATTTTTGAAGATTCGTGATTATAAAAATCCATGCTCGTTAAATATAAAAAATTTAATTCTTATTCCTCTCCTGATAAAAGCCGGAGGAGTTTCTCAAAATAACAAAAAAATGAATGATTTCAATGAACAGGGAGAATAAACAATACAACATGGAGTACACTTAACGCACCAGGTTATTGCTGGTATGATAATTAGCTTTCCTACAAACCTCTTTATAACTGGTATGCTGTCAATACCGGTAAACTGTGTCCTGTTGGCTGGCATGTACCAAGTAACACTGAATGGATAGATTTGATTCAATATCTGATTGATAACGGATACAATTACGATGGCTCAACCAATACACCCACTAGTGAAAATAAAATTGCCAAAGCGCTTGCTGCAGCAACAGGATGGAAAGCATCAATAAATACTGGTGCTATTGGTAATAATGACTACCCTGAAAAGATAAATATTACCGGATTTTCTGCCCTGCCTGCCGGCTACAGAAGATATGATGGTGCCTTCTTTGATCGCGGTGAGTTTGCATACTTCTGGTCCTCATCTTCCGCTGATGCCGATAATGCTCATTATTATGTATTATATTACAATTTTGACCAGGTGGATTATTATTATTGGTTAAAAAATTGTGGTTACTCAGTACGTTGCATTAAGAACACAGACTAATTTTTAATAATAAAAATCCCCTTCTGTCCTGAAACAAAAAAGGTCTATGAATCAGAATATCGTATATTATTATCTATATATATATGTTTATGACTATGTATAATGACATATTTTATATAAATTTGCAGAAACAAAAAAACACGATATGTCCAATTTCAATCGCCGTAAATTTTTAAAGACCTCCATCATTGGTGGAGTAGCTGCAACATGTATCAGACCGTCGAGTCTGTTTGCAAATACCCCTGCCGTTCAGAATGCCGTTTCACCGGGTGTTGCACTTACTACAGGAAGCAACAGGGCCGATATGGTTTCCCGTGCTCTTGAACCATTTACTGATGAGATAATCAGGTCAACAGGGAATCGCCGTATAGTGCTTAAGCCCAATTTTGTAAGCACTACCACCCCCCTGTGTGCAACTCATGCTGATACTATGGAAGGTTTGCTTGAATTTTTTAAATCCATTGGCAAACTGCAAAACGTTATTATTGCAGAATCAGCAGGAGGTGGTCCGACACCGGAAGGTTATGACAACTATGGCTTCCCTGCTGTGAGCAAAAAATACGGAGTAAAACTTTATGATCTTGATGAAATGCCCTCACAACTCATTTATGTATTTGACGAAAAAGATTTCCGTCCGCATCCTGTGAGAGTCTCCAGTCTCATTCTTGATCCTGACACCTACGTTGTATCAGTAGCCCGTATGAAAACTCACGACAGATCTGTGGTAACACTGTCGCTTAAAAACATTGTCTTCGGAGCACCGGTAAAAGATCCGGGGTATGCCTGGGGACCACAAAGCAGAAAAGGTACACGAAGTGATAAGCCGACCGTTCACGGGAGCGGTTTCCGTGGAATAAATTACAATCTCTATGCGCTGGCAGATCAGTTAAGTCCTGACCTTGCCATTATTGACGGCTTCCAGGGAATGGAAGGGAATGGTCCAATAGACGGCACACCGGTCGACCACAGAGTATGTGTTGCCAGTACTGACTGGTTTGCTGCCGACAGAGTGGCTGTTGAACTGATGGGACTTGATTTTGAAAAAGTCGGATACCTTAATTTCGTGGCAAATACACGACACAGGGAAACCGATATTAATAAAATAAAGGTTTTAGGTGAATCAATACAGGATCATATCAAAACATATAAACTGAGTGATAATATTGATGATCAGCTACAGTGGATGAAACCGGTTTCCTGATACTTGACGGAAGCTAAACCATATTTCACGCCCTGATGAAAGCGTGATTCTTGTAAGTTACAGATTTGAAAAACAAAAATAAATTAATCTGTCAGAAAAAATCAAAATTAAAATTAATGTATATTTGTTTTATTTTTTATAAACACTTATTTAAATCTATCATGAAAATCTTTAGCCTTATTTCAATCAGAAACCTTTCAGGTTTGTTTATTTTTTTCCTGACTTCAGCAGGATTATTTGCACAGCCTAACTTTTCAGGCAAATGGAGTCTTAATGAATCGCAGAGTGATTTTGGCAACAGTGAATTCCGTATGGCAGCTGTAACAATGGATATTGCACAAAATGGCAATATTCTGACTGTTGAATCCACACAACCGGGTTTTGACGGTGGAGAGATGCAACAATCAGCCAAATATAATCTTGATGGTCAGCCTTGTGAAAATGCCGGGTTCATGGATATGGTAAGAAAATCTGTCATTACATGGGAAGACAATAAGAATTCAATGATTGTTACAACTACAATGGCATTTGAAGGTAACGAGTTCAAAACAACTGAAACCTGGAAATTGTCAGCCGATAGCAAGACTATTACAATAGATCAGGTTATGCCAATGTATGATGGAGACATGAAACTCAAACTGGTTTACGATAAAAAATAGATCTGTTATATATCTTTATAACCGCAATAACAAAAAAGGTGCTTATTAACAGTACCTTTTTTTCATACCACCCACTCCTCTTTCAACCTCCCCCCCCTTTCAACCTCTCAACCTCTTCAACTTCTTCAACTTCTTCAACTTCTTTCTACCTCTTCAACTTCATAATTTTCTATCTTCCGGAATAAAAACACAAATAATCTTGTCTATTCTTTATAAAAACTAAACTATTCCTGAGACTTTTAATCATTAAAAAAAACATTATGAAAGCATTGAAAACTATTTTGACAGCAGGTCTTATTTTTGCCTGTATGTCGCTAACTGCCCAGGTAAATTTTTCCGGTACCTGGAGTCTTAATCCGGAAAAAAGTGAATTTGGAGGCGGCCCCGGCGGTGGTGGTGCTCCTGGTGGCCGTATGGGTGGTGGTGCCCCCATGATCGTAACACAGTCAGGAAATAAACTGAGCGTTGAAAGAACCATGGGAGGATTTGGAGGCGGTGAGGCTACCAGTAATGTCACTAACTATTCGCTCGACGGTAATCCTACCGAAAATACCAGAACAAGCCCCATGGGAGAAATGACCAGTAAATCAACTGCTAAATGGTCAGCCGACAAAAAAAGTCTTACTATCGCCACAACAATGAGTTTTGACGGGATGGATATGACAAGTACTGAGACATGGAAATTAAGTGCCGACGGCAAAACTCTCAGTGTAGAATCTGTCAGACCAGGCTTTGATGGAGGTGAAATGAAATCAACAATGGTTTATGATAAACAATAATCAAAGTCTTTTTTTCTGAATTTGTCAGATAATAATCGAAAGCCGTCTCCTTTTTTACGAGACGGCTTTTTTGTATCCTGATTTTGTATCAAAGGCCCCTTTCCTTAAGTAAATATATTGTATCCGTATTTCATGAGAGATCATTTTTCCCATTCTGAATAAACTGTATTAAACCAAATCCTTCTTATCTGCAGTAGCGAAAGCGAAGGAGGATTAAACAGACAACTACTCGGAATTAAACTATATTTAATTTAATTTTGCCTGCCTGGGAAGAAGCCAAAGAATAGAGGTTGACTGAAGAAACGCCTGTTTATATATGAGTGATAACCAACATTATGAAATGGTTAGCAAGCTACGGCCTGCAAGAATCATTTTTCCTATAGTACTGGGGTTAGCCGTAGTGGCCTGGTTCATCTTCAGAGAGATTGACATGGCTGTCCTGAATAACTTAAGTTTTACCTGGAAATCCGTTTTCTGGCTTGCCGTTGCCTTCTGTTGCATGATAGGCAGAGATCTTGGCTACATGGTCAGGATCCGGATACTTTCAGAAAAAGACCTCAACTGGAAACAGGCTTTCAGGGTAATTATGCTGTGGGAGTTTACCTCTGCCATAGGACCTTCAACAGTAGGTGGCACTGCAGTGGCAGTAGTCTTTATTCATAAAGAAAGTATCTCTGTGGGAAGGAGTACATCAATAGTCCTTGCCACTTCATTTCTTGATGAACTTTATTTTGTCATAATGGGCCCTTTGGTTCTTCTTATTGTTGGTGGGGAAAATCTCTTCACAACGGCTATGCAGGGTACCGGAGCAGCATTATTCAATAATCTTCTCATAATAGGACTAATAGGATATGGATTAGTTTTAGGATGGGTCTTACTTGTAGGCTATGGCCTCTTTTTCGACCCTGCGAAAATAAAGCAGATCATTCTCTTTGTCTTCAGACTGCCCCTGTTGAAAAGGTGGAAAAAGGCAGCAGAAAATGCAGGTAATGATATAATAGAGAGCTCTTACGAATTGAAAAAAAAACCTGCATCATTCTGGATAAAAGCCTTTACTGCCACATTCCTGGCCTGGACTTCAAGATACTGGGTTGTTAACGCAATACTTATGGCTTTTTTTGCTGTGAGCGATCATTTTCTGATCTTTGCCCGGCAACTAGTAACATGGATAATGATGATAATGAGCCCTACACCGGGAGGAAGTGGTTTCGCTGAGGTGATACTTGGCAGATATATTACAGATGCCATTCCTGCAAGTCCCGAAAATGCTATGAGTATTGCCCTGGCTATTGCCATAATATGGAGAATAATAAGCTATTACCCTTATCTCATTGTAGGTGCTTCAATAATACCGGGCTGGATACAGCGAAAATTTATTATAGGGACCACAAAAAAGTAATACTTTTTTGTACCTTCGTTCAAGATATATCTGCTCATAGAAATAATCCTGAATGAGTGAAGAAATCCTGAAAGCCCTGATGGAGTTATCAGCCCTGATCGTAAAACAGGATGGGGGTATGATTGCCAATGAACGTGATTTCATCAAAACCTTTCTGACAAAACGTCTGACAAAAGAAAGTGTAGATAAATATCTGGCTTTCTTTGATGATCTTGCAGGTCCTGTCCAGGAAGATATATCAACCGGGGAATTATTAACTCCTACAGTAAAAGACTCGGTAAAAATCTTCAGTATCTGTAAAAAAATAAACCGCACGCTCACCCTCGAACAAAAAGTGATTGCCCTGGTGTCACTCTATGAACTGCTTAAGACCAATAAGCGGTTCACCCCGCAAAGAATGAATATTATAAATACCGTGGCTGAGGTGTTTAAGATTTTACCTGAAGAATTCTCTTCCATTGAACAATTTGTCAGAAACGATGATCCCAAAAATCTGACGAATCCCTCGATACTTGTTTTAAATTCTGAAAATGTAATTAATGATCCTGACAATAAATCCTTTCAGGCCGACTGTGGTACCTGTGTCTGTTTTCTCAGAATACCCAGTGTTAATCTTTACTTTTTGAAATATATTTCAAACGAACAATTCTTTCTTAACGGTTTGCCGGTCATCTCCGGACAGGTTTATCCTTTTGCCAAAGGAGCATCAATCAGGTCAGGCCAGGGCAATGTCATTTATTACAGTGACATCAGTTCCAGATACATGTCCGATCTTATTATCCATAAGCTCTCTTTTGTTGCTGAAAATCTTTCTTACAATTTCCGTGAAGAGCATCGGGCCATAAATAACATAAATTTTTCCATCGGGGAAGGAAAACTAATGGGGATACTTGGAGGTAGCGGCAGCGGAAAAACGACACTTCTCAATCTGCTAAGTGGCATTTATAAACCTGCCGGGGGGTCAGTCAGAATAAACGGATTCGATATTAATAGCAACAGTAAAGAACTAGAAGGAGTAATTGGCTTTGTTGCCCAGGACGATTTGCTGATCGAAGATCTGACTGTATTTGAAAATCTTTATTTTGCTTCTTGCCAGTGTTTTAACAACAAATCTTCAGAGGAAATAACTTCTATTGTAGAAGACACACTGCTAAATCTGGGCTTACTGGATAAGAAGGATTTTAAAGTTGGAGATCCGTTCAATAAAATCCTGAGCGGAGGCCAGAGAAAAAGACTCAATATAGCACTTGAACTAATCAGGGAACCATCTGTGCTCTTCCTCGATGAACCCACCTCAGGCCTATCATCGAAAGATTCTGAAACAATTATGGATCTCCTCAGGGATCTTACATTGAAGGGGAAACTCGTTATAACTGTAATCCATCAACCCTCTTCTGAAATATTCAAAATGTTTGATAAAATACTCATCCTCGATCAGGAAGGGTATATGGTTTATTATGGGAACCCGGTTGATGCAGTTATTTACTTCAAAACACTTGATGCACAGATAAATGCCGGACAAGGAGAATGTCCTGTCTGCGGAAATGTCAACACAGAGATCATTTTTAACATTTTAGAAACCCATGTCGTTGATGAGTTCGGAAATTACACAGAAAGAAGAAAAGTAAAACCAAAGGAATGGGCAGATATTTATGGTAAAACCCATCCTCCTGAAAAAATCAGTGAAATAAAGAAAGCCCCACACACAAATCTTAGCAGACCAGGATTATGGAAGCAGTATCTGATTTATCTTAAAAGAGATATTAAGAGTAAACTGGCAAATGTTCAGTATGTAAGCCTTACTCTCCTGGAAGCTCCTGTCCTCGGTTTTATTCTTTCTTTCATTATCAGGTATATTGCTGACCCTGATTCTGATATGTATATTTTTGCTGAAAACGAGAATATCCCCATATACATCTTCATGAGTCTCATTGTAGCTTTATTCCTGGGACTGACCCTGAGTGCAGAAGAAATTTTCCGTGACAGGAAAATACTGAAAAGAGAACATTTTCTGAACCTAAGCCGAAGCAGTTATCTCACTGCAAAGATTACCGTACTGATAATTATATCAGCTCTACAATGTACCTTATTCCTTGTGATTGCAAATCCCATACTGGGAATAAAAGGCTTGTTCTTTCATTATTGGCTGGCACTATTTGCAACAGCTTTCTGCGCCAATATGACTGGCTTGATTATATCATCCTCTCTTAATTCAGCAATTACAATTTATATTGTAATACCCCTGATAATAATCCCAATGATGGTGCTCAGTGGTGCAATGTTTTCTTTTGACAAGCTGAACCGAAAGATCAGCAGTGTTGATAAGGTTCCCCTGATCGCCGAACTTATTCCAACAAGATGGACATACGAGGCCCTTATGGTTTCACAGTTCAAGGATAATCTCTACAGCCAGGTAGACTATTCCCAAAAGAATGATACCTATTACTCCCTTCAGAAAAAAATCAGCGGAGCTGATTTTAATAAAGTATACCGCATCCCTGAATTAAAGAAAGCTGTCAATATATCAGTCAATGAACACAGAGCTCTGTCAAATACGACTCCCGATAACAACAATAAATCATCAGCCGGCCATTATAGTAAGCTTCAACTTCTTCATAATGAGCTGAAAAAGATAAATGAAATATATGGGTTGCCTCCATTCGGATATTCAGACCACCTTGATCCCGGGTCGTTTAATTATTTTGTTGCAGATTCCTTATACAATTATCTTGACTTCACAGACAAAAGATTTACTGAAATCGCAAATCAGGCAAGTGATATTAAAGACAGATTCTATGTACTGAACAGCGAAAAGCTGGACAGGCTCCGTGATAACTATTACAACTATAAACTGGAAGAAATTGTAACTAAATATTACGAAAGGAATAAAATTCTTGTATATGAAAACAGTATCGTTCAGAATACTGATCCTGTGTATCTTGACCCTTATAAAAGTGTTTTCCCGGGTTTCCGTACCCATTTTTTTGCTCCCAATAAGATATTTTGCGGAACAAAAACAGATACTTTCACGTTTAATATACTGCTGGTTTTCTTAAGCACAGTAGTTCTTTATATTATATTGTATTATGAATTACTTGCAAAATTTATAAACCTGATTGAAAAATCTAAATTACGGAGCTTATTGATTAACCGATTAAAACGTAATTTTATACTTTTGTAATAATATTATAGTAATATCCTGATGAAAGGAAAAGTTGCAATTATTCTATTCGCTGTTCTATCTGTTTGTTTTTCTTGTAGAAATTCATCTGACAAAACAAAACAATTTATTTTCCCCGAAGCAGATTCTGTCCCTCTGGAAGAATCTGAAAAGTTAAGTGCCGAAGCTATAGAGGAGATCTCGAAAAACATATCTTCTCCTGTTGAAATTGCCAACCTTCTCCAGATGATGGAAGTTCCCTTCTCTGCTGATTATCTTGCATCAACGATTGATGCGAACAAACAGGAAACTGCTTTTGATAAAGCAATCTCTCTTGGTATTCTGGGTGCAGATCTGGGATATCTCAATATGTATGAACAAACAGCTTCCTCAATTGATATCCTGTCGTCTATTAAAAAACTTGCAGAAGGCATCAACGTAGGACAGTTCTTTGATTTTGAAACAATCAAAAGACTATCTCTGAACCGTTCGGATCTCGATTCCCTGCTATTCCTTTCTATTGATTCATATACACAAATTGATGAATATCTGCGTGATAATGCACGCGGTCAGCTTTCAGCTCTTATGATCATTGGAGTGTGGATAGAAGGACAATACCTTGCAACACAGGTTGTAAAAGAATACCCTGACCCTGTTCTGAAAGACAGGATAGGAGAACAGAAAATAATTCTGAATGATCTTATTATGCTGGCAAATCCTTATTGCAAAATAGATTTGGAATATAGTGAATTATGTAACTCCCTTCAGATAATAAAAGAAAAATACAGGGATGTCAGGATTAGCTATACACTTGGAGAACCCATTAGTGTTGAGAAAGATGGAGGACTTGTAGTTACACAGACTGAGACCAGTAAGGTTGAGATGACGGATGAACAACTGAAGGAAATAATTGACATTACAGAACAGATCCGTAATAAATTGATAGTAAACAAATAAAATGTTTTAATCCATGTATGCACCGGCAACGACAACATTATTACCTGACATATGTTTTATCCTGTCTTACATTACATATTATTGCGACCCTGAATAAAACTATTTACACATGAATAAATATTTCCTACTATTAGTGTTCCTTCTTGTGGGGATTTTCTCCCAGGCTCAATCAACTGACCCTTTGGTAAGTAATTGCGTCATGAATGCCGGTCCTGACACAAGATACCTGAAAGACTTCAGGATACAGCTTGCACAGGGCTCCCCTTCCGCTGATATGAGATACAAGGCCCAGATGTCACTATGGAAAAACACCAAATACAGATTTTCATTGTGTAATTCCGACGAATCACAAGGCCAGCTTATTCTTACAATAAAAGATGTTGCAAACAAAGAGATCCTTTCTTCATTCGACAAAAAGACCGGTAAAATATACCCTTTTATAGATTTTATATGTAATAAAAGTGGTATCTACACCCTTAATTTTGATTTTGACGGAGGGAAACAGGGATCAGGGGTAGGTGTTGTCTTTATGGTAAGATAGAATTCCTTAGAAAATATTCAGGACCTGTAACAATAATATCAGTAAACAGAATACTGTAAAAAATATTTCAGGTAATATTTTTTGTTTTAAGAACACAAAATAGTGAGCCAGAAAATATGAAGCAGGAATACCTGCTATCCACATCATCTCGACAGAGACAGCTGGTATAAAGAAGTAAAGCAACAAAGAAACAGCGAAAACCCATAATAACAGATAAAATGTTTTTCTGGATTTTATCTTCTTAGTATTTAGCCGGGAAAAAAGGAATGTTATACTGATCAATAGCATAAGAGCAATATAGATCAGGACAAGCACAGTATATCTGTCAAATAAAAAAGAGTGTGTATTTCCAAATATATTCTCATTAATGTCTGACAGAAACATTCCTATATTCCTGTCAGTGACATAAAAGAATCCGATAATTAAAACATATGGCGTAAGCAATCCGAGGAGTGAAACAGCAATTTCTTTTATATTAACAGTTCGTAGCAGCACAATACCTGCAAGTATAACAATCCCGAACCATATAAGATTGACATAAAAAAGGCTGCCTATACCTATGAAAAGACCTGCATCAAAAAAATTGTATGCTATACCCTGTTTCCTGTATGCATCCATTACCCTCATTAATGCAAGTATCAGGAAAACAGCAGCAGGGATGGCAGGATTAAATATCTGGTTTTGAGGGAATACTGCAGATAAGAGAAGATAAAAAAGCACAGGGAGGAATGTTCTCTCATTTATGAAAAAGATTGTCGTATTGAAATATGAGATAAGAAAAAGCATCAATCCCAGTAATACAAGAGCAGAGAGCAAGCTGCCTAATAGTTTCAGGCCAATCATTTGCCTCATAAGAGCATACAGAGGCATTGGTTTTGCTTCATAAACCGGCAGGGATAGCTGTTGAGGATGCAGGAAAGCACTTATCCACAATAATCCGAGAGTTAAAAGAATAAGGAAGATCACTCCCGGACCTGTCCTTCTGAATATTTTTAAAAGCATTATTTCTACAGGTCAAAGCCTATGTCTGTTCTGTAATAGATATTCCCGAATGATATTAAGCCGGCGTTGTGGTATGATTCTGCCAAAGCTTCCTTCATTGTTTTTCCCCTTGAGCTTACAGCAATAACACGTCCTCCTGAAGTAAGAACTTCATCTCCCGAAATCATTGTCCCGGCATGAAATACAACCGAATTATTTACTTTATCAAGGCCACTGATCACTTTCCCTTTTTTGTAAGTGCCGGGATAACCTCCCGATACCAGCATGATTGTAGTTACGTAATCATCATACACCTCAAGACATCTTTCCTGCAGATTCCCTTCAGCAACACCTTCAAGTAAATCAAACAGATCTGATTTGATCCTTGGAATAACAACTTCTGATTCGGGATCACCAAGACGTGCATTATATTCAATTACAAACGGATCGCCGTTGACATTGATCAATCCGAAAAAAATAAACCCTTTATATACTATACCTTCATTTATCAACCCATTTATGGTTGGATCAATAATTGTCTCCTTCACTTTTAACATAAAGGACTCATCAGCAAAGGGCACAGGTGACACGGCTCCCATTCCTCCGGTATTTAATCCGGTATCTCCCTCTCCGGCTTTTTTGTAATCCTTTGCTTCAGGCAGAAGTTTATATGAGTGTCCGTCAGTAATAATAAAAACCGATAATTCAATACCCTTAAGAAACTGTTCGACAACCACCTTTGAACCGGCTTTCCCGAATTTTCCGTGAAGCATGTCCAATACTTCCTTCTCAGCTTCCTCAATATCATTTAATATCACAACACCTTTGCCTGCTGCGAGGCCATCCGCCTTAATGACGTATGGAGGATCCAGTTCTTTAAGAAAAGGACGAACTTCTTCCACATTCGACAAGTCAAAGCTTCGGTATGCTGCTGTGGGAATATTGTTCCTTTTTAAAAATCCCTTTGCAAACTCCTTGCTGCCTTCCAGTCGTGCCCCACATCTGTCCGGACCTATAAGCGGTATATTTCTGAGGTAATCATCTTCAAGAAAATAATCATGGATGCCTGCAACCAGAGGAGCTTCAGGTCCGACAACAACCATCCCTATGTCATGATCCAGTACAGCACGTTTTACCTCCATGAAATTTTCGGGATTGAGAGAAATATTTGTACCGGTAAATGAAGTACCTGCATTTCCCGGACCAATAAATACTTTGCTTATCTTTTTGCTTTGTGCCAGTTTCCATGCCAGAGCATGTTCTCTGCCTCCTGATCCGAGAATTAGAATATTCATTTACACTTTTTTAAATACTTCTTCAAAAATAACGATTCAATCGGAAATATAAAACCCCTTATAAAAGAACCAGATACCAGATATATTACAATCGCAAAAAAGAACTCATTCTCCGGTTAATCATTTTAACTGTTTATCCATCAGGCAGATTGAAGATGTAGCCTCTGTTTACTGAATCTCTGATGAATTCCTCAAGATAGCACCTGCAGTTTGACCGCGGGCTATCATGAAGGACTATAATTGATCCCGGACGGATCTTTTTTTTCAATACTTCTGCTGATCTGTCGGGTCCGAAAGATCTGTCAAAATCATAGGCCATTAAATCCCAGAAAATTATTTTATATCTTTTTTTAAGATCCCTATACTGGCGATAAGTTATTTTCCCGTAAGGCGGGCGGAACAATTTGTCTGAAGTAGTGGCATCAGCCTTCTCTGTATTATGCAGGTAATCCTTATAAGCTGTTTTCCATCCATTAAGATGGTAATATCCATGGTTCCCTGTCATATGACCCCTTTGCCGTATTTTTTCTATCAGCTCCGGATACATCTCTGCAACATTACCATTGCAGAAGAATACAGCTTTCACGTGCATTTTATCAAGGATATCCAGGATTACAGGAGTTGACTCCGGATCAGGACCGTCATCAAAGGTCAGAAAAAGTACCTTCCTGGACGTTTTGATCCTGAAAAAGGCCTCATGATAGCATAAAAACGAAAGCAGATGTGGCCTGAAGAGCCTCATTTATAGTTAATTGGTATTATACAGCCTCCCATAATAAGTACTTATCATTGGTTCCAGCACTGTCGTCAGTGAGTCCATTTCATGATTCAGTGACAGATTATAAATATCCAGCAATGATTGCATATTGATCCCATTGGATAACTCCAGTCCGAATCTTTCTTCGGGTCCGAGAGAAACGGCATAATTGAGATATTCTTTTGCATAATTAACTATTTCGTCAATGAGTTTTTCGCCTTCATCTTTTTTCCCTGCCCTGATAAGTATCTCTGCAAAACCCACTGAATAATAATCTTCGGGTACTTTCTCCACAGGTACTATTTCTCTTCCTTTCTGAACCAGTTCCAGGGCTTTGAGAGTGTCGCCAAGAGCCAGAAATTCCTTCCCCAGATTTGCATATATCCTCTTATAATTACTCAACATTCTCCGGTTATTATCATCCAGATAAACAGAGGGATCATCTGCATTACCAAATCTGAACTTATTCATTACATTATCATACATCACGTAAGGGTCGATTATTCCAAACTCGCTACGATCCTGGCGATCAATACTAACAGGAGCTATTCTGTAAGCCATCCCTTCCTGGATAAAGAATTTTTCCAAACCTTTGTACTGACTTGACGGTACAGTGGATGATATGTAAATGGGTCTCTCCCATTCATTGGTAGAAATAAGATCCATTATGGCCAGATCTCCCTTGAAGGCATAATCGTCAGTATATTCCCAAATCATTGGAGACATGATCATATCTTTAAAGTAGTCCTTTACAGTCCCGTTGGAAAGGACAAGGGTGGTATCGACATCTATCAGAAATTTATTTGCCGGAATATAATTCAGGTATTCTCCACCATAAGATCGCATGAATTTTCTGTCATCCTGGCCTGCAAACTGTACCAGATCTTTCAGACTGACACTTCTGCCTGATTCTTCAACAGGCAACTGGGTACGTACTCCCTCAATATATTTTCCGGAAGGCAGTGAAAAAGGTAGAGGATCAGAGTCAAAAGCTTTTTGCCTCATCATATCTATATACCATCCTGCCTGTATATAACTCAGATTTGCTACCCTTACATCAGTTCTTACCTGTTCAACATCCTGCACACACCATACAGGGAAAGAATCATTGTCTCCATAAGTAAATAAAATGCTGTTCGGAGCACATGATTCCAGGTAATTTGCCCCAATATCGCGCGCAGTATAGCGTCCGGAACGATCATGGTCATCCCAGTTCTCAGTGGCCATTAACAGTGGTCCCGAAATAAAAAGAAGAATAAAGGTGAGCATTGCCGACACCTTTGGGTTCATATATTTCCTGAGCACTTCATACAGATACATAAAACCCATTCCTATCCAGATGGCAAAAGCATAAAAAGAACCGGCATAGGCATAATCCCTCTCTCTGGGTTGATCAGGATACTGATTCAGATAAACAATAATGGCAAATCCTGTCATTAAGAAAAATGAAAGGACAAGCACCATCCCGTTTTTGTCTCTTCTATACTGCCACAAAAATCCGGCTATACCAATCAGCAGTGGCAGAAAATAGTATGTATTCTTTCCCGGATTATTCCTGAGATCAGAAGGGAGTTCATCCTGTGGGCCAAGTCTGGCGTTATCTATGAAATTTATTCCGCTTATCCAGTTCCCGTGTATATTATTTCCATTCCCCTGAATGTCATTCTGCCTCCCCACAAAATTCCACATGAAATATCTCAGATACATAAATCCTGTCTGGTACCTGAAGAAAAATCTCAGGTTTTCCCCGAATGTAGGACATGTTATCGTTTCTCTTCCTGCTCCTGTATTTACTGTATGCCTTCTTCCTCTTACCTTTCCCCAGTAAAGGTAATCATCTTCATGATTAGGATCAGGACTGTACATTCTCGGGAAAATTGTTTCAAATCTGCTGTCATACTTATATTCTGGTCTGTAATAAGGTTTGTATTTCCCGTCTACTTTGTTATATCCTGCAAGCTTTCTGTACATTTCCACTGCCGGGGCACTGTAATATATCCCATGCATTTTTGGGGAACTGCCGTATTGAACCATGTTAATATAGTAGGCAAGAGAAAATACATCGGAAGGATTATTCTGGTTCATAGGTGGTCTGGCTGATGATCTGATCATTATCATTGCATAGGATGAATGTCCTATCATAATAACAGTGAGGCAGGTAATAATATAATTGAGTATTACTTTTTTGCTTTTCAGAGAATACCGTATACCCATAACCAGCAATACCACAACAGTGAGAATAAAAACCAGCAGCCCCGTATTATATGGCAAACCAAACACATTGACGAACAACAATTCAAACCATCCGGCTGCTTTGGGCACACCCGGAATAAGCACAAACACCATTAACCACATCATGAACACAGCCAGCAGAATAGCTTTGACGATCCCTTTGGTTGTAATCTCATATTTTTTGAAATAATAAACAAAGACGAGTACAGGCAGTACAAGAAGGTTAAGCCTGTGAACACCCAGTCCCAGCCCCATAATATATGCAATAAGAACTATCCACCGGCCTGAGTTTGGTTCGTCTGCTTCTTCCTCCCACTTAAGCATTGCCCAAAAAACAAGACCGAGAATAAGAGATGACAGAGCATATAATTCTCCCTCAACAGCAGAAAACCAGAAAGTATCTGAAAAGGTATAGGCCATTGCTCCTATAAGACCGCTCCCTATTATTGCAGGTATATGACCGGTCTCCAGAGGAATTTTATTTGTGAATACTCTTCTTACGAGATGGGTTATTGTCCAGAAAAGGAACATTATTGCAAAGGCACTGCATATCCCTGAAAGGATATTCATTGTCAAAGCCACTTTTGCCCCTTCTCCCCCGGCAAAGAGTGTGGCTATCCTTCCAATCATCAAAAACAAGGGCGCTCCCGGAGGATGACCTACCTGTAATCTGTTTGCCGACAGGATGAATTCACCGCAATCCCAGAAACTGATTGTCGGCTCAACAGTCAGCAAATAAACAACTGCAGAGAAAACAAACATAAACCAGCCCGTGATATTATTCCAGCGCCGGTAGATATTTAAAACTGAATCCATATTAAGAAGAGTTACTGTTATTTGAAAAAACAAAGAACGTAAAAAATCGGTAATTGAAGTCCGGCTTGTGTCACTTTAACACCATTTTAAATGATAATGCCCAACTGCAGGTAACAAAGACTATCTGATACAAAACAGAGTATCCTTTTACCTGTTTTCTCATTCCAGCCCTAATTAAAGGAAGAATCTCCATGGTTTATTTACCCATTTTTCTCCTGCATAATCAATACCGATCCTTTTACCTGTCTTTACTGATACTTTATCACCATTATCCTCTATCCAGATACGTTCTGAGATATTGAGGTCCTCGCCATAAAATGATTTATCGATACCCAGTACTTTTGAAACCCGGCCCGGCCCATTATACCCCTCGACACCTCGTATTAACACAGCCTGAGGCTCATTCGCCGGTCCGGTTACAAAATTCAGCATCCAGTGCATACCATAAATCAGATATACATATATTCTCCCGCCTGTCCGGAACATAACATCAGTCCTTTCAGTCCTGCCTTTGCTGGCATGACAGGCTTTGTCTTCTACTCCTCTGTAAGCTTCTGTTTCATTGATCATAAAACGTTCCGGTATTTCTGCCGCTGATCTTACAACAAGTATTTTACCCAAAAGCTCCGGTGCGACCAGAAGAACATCTCTTCTAAAAAAATCAGGAGGGAGACGGGATCCTGCTTTTCTGTCAATAAGAGATCTTTGATTCATATTCTTTCCATTGCTCAAATACTTCTACTTCGCCCAGACCTGCTATCCGGATGAAGTCAAGTTGCCTGTCAGAAGGTTCCATATTCATTTCATCATATATCATACTATCTCTGAATCCCGCATTTTCCGCATCAGAACGGCGGGATGCATATACGATCTTTCTTATTCCCGACCAGTATATTGCGCCCAGACACATTGGACACGGTTCACAGGAAGAATATAATACACAATCTGAAAGATCATGTGTTTCAAGTATTGCAGCTGTTTTTCTTATAGCGTTTATTTCAGCATGAGCAGTAGGATCATGCGAAAGGATAACACTGTTTTCAGCTTCGGCAATAATTTTATTATCCCTTACTATCACTGCCCCAAAAGGCCCGTTGCCTTTCACAACTCCCTCCCCTGCTATTTCAATAGCTCTCTTCAGAAATATTCTGTCATCACTCATTTGTTATCGTTTATTATTTTCAGTAACGGAAAACAAAAACATTTTAGTTTTGTATGTCCATAGAATTTCTGTTCAATATTCTTTTTTTTAATAAATTATTGTATTTTTGCAAACCCGAAATCAGAGGTTAATACGGATTAAAGATAAGAATATCAATATAAAAATTAAGAACAGTGGACACCTTAAGTTATAAGACAATATCAGCAAATAAGGCAACTGTTAACAAAGAATGGGTTATCATTGACGCTGAAGGGGCTATCCTGGGACGCCTTTCTTCTCTGATTGCCAATATGTTAAGAGGGAAACACAAGACTAATTTCACTCCTCATGTCGATTGTGGTGACAATGTTGTTGTAATAAATGCTGAAAAAGTGGTTCTGACCGGAGATAAATGGTCAGGCAAACAATATGTCAGGCACACCGGTTATCCTGGAGGACAGAGATTTACCAGTGCTGAAAAAATGTTAAGAGAGCATCCTGAAAGATTAATTGAACATGCTGTAAAAGGTATGCTTCCGAAAAATCGTCTTGGAAGTGCTCTTTTCCGTAACCTTCATGTTTACATCGGGTCATCTCATCCTCATGAAGCACAGAAACCCAGAAAAATAGAACTTTAAAATCACGAACATATATGGAAGCAATCAATGCTATAGGAAGAAGAAAAGCGGCTGTTGCAAGAGTGTATTTAATGGATGGCAAAGGAAAAATAACTGTCAACGGAAAGGATTATAATGATTATTTCGGAAGCGATATCCTGAAGTATGTTGTTACTCAGCCTTTAAATGAATTAGATGCGACTGACCGTTACGATATTGTCGTGAATCTTGAAGGAGGAGGTATAAGAGGTCAGGCAGAAGCTGTTCGCCTTGGCATCAGCAGAGCTCTTGTTTCTCTTGACGGAGGAAACAAAAAACCACTGAAAGAAAAAGGATTTCTTACCCGTGATTCCCGCGTTGTTGAAAGGAAAAAACCGGGCCGGCCAAAAGCCAGAAAGAGGTTCCAGTTCAGTAAACGATAGATATCCTTTACCCTGAACGAGATGCAGGTTTAGTATCTAAATTACATGGACTCCCTATATAGAGGGACTACTTTGTAATTGACAAAACAGAATGTAAACTTAATATTATTAAAATGCCCAGAACAAATTTCAAAGAATTACTTGATGCCGGAGTTCATTTCGGACACCTAAAAAGAAAATGGAATCCTGCAATGGCTCCTTATATTTTTATGGAGCGTAACGGGATTCACATTATCGACCTTGAAAAGACCATAGACAAGCTTGATGAAGCTGCTTCAGCAATGAAGCATATGGCAAGATCGGGGAAAAAAATTCTTTTTGTAGCCACAAAAAAACAAGCCAAAGAGATTGTTTCGGAAAAAGTCAGGAATATCAATATGCCCTATGTAACCGAACGCTGGCCAGGAGGAATGCTTACGAATTTCCCTACCATCCGAAAGGCTGTTAAGAAAATGGGATCAATTGACAAGATGGCTACTGACGGTACGTTTGACAATCTTTCCAAACGTGAAAAACTTCAGGTAACACGCCAAAGGGCAAAGCTTGAAAAAAACCTGGGCAGTATTATGGATCTGACACGGCTGCCATCTGCCCTTTTTGTAGTGGACGTATGTAAAGAACATATAGCAGTAAGAGAAGCAAAAAGACTTGGCATCCCCGTTTTTGCAATGGTTGATACCAATTCTGATCCGGGCAATATTGATTTTCCAATACCTGCCAACGACGATGCATCAAAATCAATATCTCTTATTGTGGATATCCTCTGTAAGGCAATCGATGAAGGGCTGAATGAAAGAAAGATAGAAAAAGATAAAGATTCTGATGCAAAAGATAAAAAATCAGGCCGAAAAGAATATACCGGTAAAAAAGTCATGACATCATCAGAAGATATAACGAATGAGAATGAAGAGGAAGAAAATATTGAAGAAGATTCTGACGATAAGGATGATGACACAGCTAAAAAGAAAAAGACCTTAGAGGAAACGGAAGATGTAGAGGATGATGAATAGTTATGAATCATCTTGTATAAGTAATTGGTTTTTAAATAATAATCAGAAAAAATAAAATACAAATGGCCGGAATAACTGCTGCAGATGTTGCCAAATTAAGAAGAACTACCCTGGCGGGTATGATGGATTGTAAAAAAGCACTTGAAGAAGCTGATGGTAATTTCGACAAGGCAATAGAAATTATACGTAAAAAAGGTCAGGCTGTGGCCAATAAGCGAGCTGACAGAGAAGCTACTGAAGGAGTAGTTCTATCAAAAGTATCATCCGATGGAAAACTCGGAGTAATGATCGTTCTTAACAGCGAAACAGATTTCGTTGCCAAGAATGATGATTTTGTTAGTCTTGCAAATAAGATAGTTGATCTTGCTCTGACAAACAATCCGGGTAACCTGGAAGATCTTAAAGCACTTCCTATGGATGGAGGCAGAATAGATGAAAAGGTCGTTGAATATATGGGAATTATAGGTGAAAAACTCGAACTCTCTTATTATGAAAAAATTGAAGCTGAATATGTTCAGCCATATATTCATCCCGGGAACAAACTTGCCACACTTGTAGGGTTTAACAAAGGTGGTCTGGACATTCAGGTATATAAGGATATCGCTATGCAGGTAGCTGCCATGAACCCTGTTGCTGTGGACAAGGATGATGTTCCTCCGTCTGTAATTGAGCAGGAACTTGAAATAGGTAAAGAACAGGCCAGACGTGAAGGAAAACCAGAAAATATGCTTGAGAAGATTGCACAGGGAAAGCTTGGCAAATTTTTCAGGGAAAGTACACTTATGAACCAGGAATTTATCAAGGATACAAAACAGTCAATCAGTCAGTATCTCAAATCAGTAGATAAAGATCTTTCTGTAACGGGTTTCAGGAGATTTACACTCAATCTCTAGAAACACTTGTTCATAATTCAATATCTTTAGAGGGTGTCCTGAAAGGACCCCTCTTTTATTTTATATTGAGGCAGGAAAGACAGGTACAAGTAATAAGCATAAGATCCTTGCTTTTGTCAAAAATCATATCTTTACAGCAAAATTAAAAACCGAATGAAATATTCAAGAATACTTTTAAAACTCAGTGGAGAATCATTGGCCGGCAGAGGGAACCAGAGTATTGACGAAAATGTCCTGAAAGAATATTCCAGACAAATAGTTGATATAGCAGAAAAAGGATGTGAGGTAGCTGTTGTTATAGGAGGAGGAAACATCTTCCGTGGTCTAAGCGGTATAGAATCGGGTTTTGAAAGGATCAAGGGAGATCAGATGGGTATGCTGGCCACTGTAATTAACAGTCTGGCTCTGGAAAGTGCTATACGTTTTAACGGAGGAAAAGCCAGAGTGTATACTTCAATAAGAATGGAACCTGTCGGAGAACTGTATGACAGAGATAAAGTATTACAGGAACTGAAAACCGGATCTATATGCCTGCTGGCAGGGGGGACAGGGAATCCTTTTTTTACAACTGATACTGCAGCTGCTCTTCGTGCCGTGGAAATAAAAGCCGACGTCCTGCTTAAAGGAACCAGAGTTGACGGTGTTTACTCGGCCGACCCTGAGAAAGATCCTTTTGCAACTAAATTTGATAAAATAACCTTCGAAGAAGTAATAAACCAACGACTGAAAGTGATGGATTCCACTGCTTTTACAATGTGCCGGGATAATAATATGCAGATCATAGTATTTGATATGAACAAAAAGGAGAACCTTATAAAAGTGATCAACGGAATAAAAACAGGGACACTTATTTATAATTAAGAAATTGCTATTTCTCCTATTTTATTATTTTTGTTTTTCGCCTAAGGAACAGACTATAATTTATATATCAATTCAAGCCAGCTCCATATTATGAACGAAGATGTAGAACTTATTACTGAAGAAACCAGGGACAGAATGCAGAAAGCTATTGACCACCTGGAACATGAACTAGCCAGACTCCGCGCCGGAAGAGCAACACCTATGCTTCTTGACGGGATTACTGTTGATTATTACGGAGTCATTTCACCCCTCTCTCAGGTCTCCAATATCAATACTCCTGATGCAAAGACTATTCTTATACAACCATGGGAAAAAAATCTGCTCGGTATCATTGAAAAAGCCATTATGGCAGCTAACATTGGGCTTACACCAATGAATAACGGAGAAGTGATACGTATAAGTATCCCTCCTCTAACAGAAGAAAGAAGACACCTGCTTGTCAAGCAGGTTAAAAATGAGGGAGAAACAGCCAGGATCAGTATCCGTAACTCGAGAAAATGGGCTAATGACGAGCTGAAACAGCTCCTTAAAAACGGACTTCCTGAGGATGTTGAGAAAAATGCTGCTGATAATGTTCAGGAAATGACCAATGAATTTAACTCCCGGGTCGATAAGATAGTAGCTCTGAAAGAAAAAGATGTTATGACTGTTTAGTGGCAAGCCACCATCAGGAAACTACACCCCTTAGTCCTGATGTACAGTTCCTGCAAATATCGATCAATTGTCTTCCCGACTTTATACACTTACGGAAAAGTCTGTATCTGGGACCGTTCCATATTTCCCTGAAAGTATCTTCCTTAAGATCCCCCATTATATGATTCGCATCCTTATCAAAACAGCAGGGAACTACCTTCCCATCCCATGTTATTACCGGATTGAACCATAATCTGGGACATCTGTCAGGCAAATTGCCCTTGATAACATAACTGCCTCCCACTGATTCATAACGTCTGAACTTTTTCTTCTCAGGGAGCCATCTCTCATAAGATGAGTCATTTAATATCTGCATGGATTTTAATTTGAGCCGTGCGTCTATTTCCTTCGCAAAACGGCGTACCTCAGGTATCTGGTTTTCATTATCCCTGTTTACAAGAAATTGTATTATTAATTCCATTTTTGAAGCATCCTTTTGCTTTGCTTCTGATACATTCCTTATACCTGTCATAACCTGATCAAAATTTCCATTTACCCTGTATGAAGAATACGTCTGCCTATCCATTCCATCCAAAGATACAATCAAAGTATTAAGCCCCGAAATAACCAGCCTTTGAGCATTTTCTTCCGACAAAAAATGACCGTTCGTGGCAACAGTGGTTTTAACATTTCTGCTTGCCCTGAGGAATGAAAAGAAATGCGGATGAAGCATCGGCTCTCCCTGAAAATATAGATTAAGGTTATATATATACGGACTAAGTTCCCCTATTATCTTTTCAAACAGATTGATTTCCATGAATCCTTTGTCCCTCGACATCAGCCCCAACCCTGATAAACATTCCGGACATCTCAGATTACAGTGATTTGTCAATTCAATACTGACGGAGACAGGCATCCCATAAGCAGTTGTGTTTCCAGTAACAGAATTTAACAGAAAGGAATATCCCATTGTAATTAAATTAACTGGTCTGATTATTGGATTGATCATTTTCGTATCAAACATAGCAGAAAAAAGGATAGTCCACACATTTACACGCAGCGCTGTCAGGACAACCCGGTTACTTACACAGCCGGAAGAGTGAAATTGTTTTCCCCAGTACCTTACTAATTTTAACCATAGTAAGATAATAATAATCTCTCATAATCCGATAGGGTTTTTTATCTCTGACAGGTCATATAAACAGATACAGATAATTTTTTAACATTTGACTAACAATAAATAATTATTCAGCCATGAAATCAAAAAACAGATCTTTTATTCTGATGTTTCTGCTTGTGCTGTTTTTCCCCTTTCAATTAAGTGAAGCAGCAAAACCAGAAAAAAATGAAAAAATCAGTACCCAGGAAATTATTACTATCCATGGGAAAGTTGTTGACTCAGAGTCGGGTAAAGCTCTGGTATTTGCCACAGTTGCAGTTTCTGAGTCAAACGTTGGAGTTGTAACCAATATTGATGGTGAATTCACACTCAAAATTGGTAATGAATTAGCCTCAAACAACCTTGAGGTAAGTTATCTGGGATATAAAAATGTAGTTATCCCTATCAGCTCAATACGTCAGAGAGGGCAAAAAAACACAATTGAGATGGAATCGGCACCTATTCCTATCCAGGAAATCGTCATCAGGCCCGTTGATCCCGAAGGAATTGTCGAAAATGCTATTTACAAGATTGCAAGAAATTACGAGTCAGTACCTAATCTGATGACAGCTTTTTACCGCGAGACAATACGTAAGAACAGGGCCTATGTATCGATTGGAGAAGCTGCTGTGGAAATATTCAAGGCACCATATGCCAACGATTTGAGGTACGATGCTGCACGCTTGTACAAAGGCCGTAAAAGTACAGATGTGGAACGGATGGATACTGTATTGTTCAAACTTCAGGGAGGTATAAACAACAATATTGACCTTGATATTCTTAAAAATACAGAACTTATCCTTACCATTGATGCAATGAAATATTATGATTACTCATTGACAGGCGTTATTGAGATTGATAATAAAACTCATTACGAAATAAGTTTTGTTCAAAAACCAGGTGTAGAGATACCCTTATTCGTAGGAAAACTGTATATTGAACTTGAATCAGGAGCTGTTACCGAAGCTGAATTTGGTCTTAACCTTTCAGATAAAGAAGCAGCTACCTCAATATTTGTAAGGAAAAGACCTATCGGTATGCAGGTTACTCCGGAAGAAGTTACTTACCGCACAAAATACCGTGAACAGAACGGGAAATGGTATTTCTCATATTCCAGGGCAGAAGTTAAATTTAAAGTTAACTGGAAAAGAAGACTGTTCAATACTTATTATACTACTATGTCGGAAATCGCTATCACTGACCGTACTGACGAAGAAGTAATTAAATTTGCAGGCAGAGAAAAACTAAGATATTCTGATATATTTTCAGAAAAAGTCAGTGATTTTACAGACCCGGAATTCTGGGGAGACTATAATGTAATAGAACCGGATCAGAGTATTGAAACAGCTATCCGTAGATTAAGCAGGAAATTGAGATTCAGCGACAGGGATGATTTGACCAATTAAGAAGCTGCATGAACAGGGAAGATGAAATTATAAGAAAGATCCGGAAAGGCGATATCGCTCAGTTTGAATCACTTTTCCGATCTTCTTATATCCCCCTGGTAAAATATGCAAACAAGCTGATAAAAGACTATGATGATGCAGAAGAAATTGTCCAGGACCTTTTTGTAAGGATGTGGCTGGACAGGAATAAAATAAATATTGAAAGTTCTTTGAACGGATACCTCTACAAATCGGTTTATAACCGCTGCCTTCACCTGATTGATCATAATAAGATAGTTGAAAAACATAAAAGGGAAGCTATGGTGAAACAAAATGAACTCCCGCAAAATCCTGCAGAAATTATTCAATACAAAGAACTTAATTATAGAATAATCAAAATACTTGAAAAATTACCCGAAAGATGTGGTATGATATTTTGTATGAACAGATTTGAAGGATTAAAATATGCTGAAATAGCTCAAAAACTGTCTGTTTCTGTTAAGACAGTAGAAGCCAGTATGGGAAAAGCATTAAAACTATTCCGGAAGGAATTAGCTGAATAAATAAAAAAATGACACACGAAGACAAATATGACAGTAGTGAATGGCAAGAACTGGCCCGTCACATGTCAGAAGAAAATAAGGATCCGTCAGAGTTTTTTCAGAAATTTCTGACTGAAGACAAATACAATACTTATAAACAATGGAAAGAGCTTAAAAACATGGATGAGAATAAGGAAATTGATGTTGATTTTGCGTGGAATAAAGTCGTATCCCGATTGAATAAAGAAAGTAACCTGAGTGTGAGCAATCAACGGAAAGTGTTTTTTACAGGAAGAATAATGATGAGAATTGCCGCTGTCATCCTTATCCTGTTAAGTCTTGGTATTGTAACATTATACACAGTAAGGACCGGCTTTCCGTATAAAAAAACAGTTATATCAACAGACATCAATGAGACAAACCGTAAAGTAATCCTCCCGGACGGAAGCAATGTTTTTCTCAATCGTAATACATATCTTGCTTACCGGACCAATTATGGCAAATCAGGCCGAAATGTGGAACTTAAAGGGGAAGCTTTTTTTGAGATTTCAGCTGACCCTGATAACCCTTTTACAGTTTATGCCGGAAAAGCCAGGATAAAAGTTCTCGGTACTTCTTTCAACGTCATTACAAATAATCCGGAGTCTGAAGTTGAGGTATTTGTTGAAACGGGACATGTTATGCTTTCGGATAATTCCGGCAAACAAAATATTTTGCTCGACTCTGGATATGTTGGTACTATTGGCTCAGAAATACCGGGGAAAAAGCTAAATAATGATCCTAATTACCTGGCCTGGAACAAAGGACTGCTTAAATATGACGGACAGACTCTTGATGTCGTCTTCCGGGATCTTGAAAGAGTATATGATATGAAAATAGTTGCTGATGACCCCGAAATTCTGGATCTCCCCTGGGCTACTACCATAGATAACCAACCGCACGATACTATAATTCGCCTAATTTGTGCTAGCTTTATACTTGGTTATTCAAAAGACGGTGATGTTTATCATCTTACAAAAAAATAACTGTTAGTAAAAATGCTGTCATCCAATGGCTCCATGATAAAAAAGATTTCAGCCATTGTTTCATTTCTTTTGTTGATCCAATGGCCAATCCTTAACGGTCAGGAAACAATTCTTGATTCTCTTTTTACCTTTCGTGAAGGTCTGGTGAGAATAAGCAATGCCCTGGATATAATTACCGGACAAACTGGTTATAATTTCACTTATGACAGCAGGCTTATCAATACAAATACAATTACAGACCTCACTTTCAACAATATCCGATTACAAACCATACTGGACAGCATTCTTAAGGACGATTTGCTTACCTATTCGGTTATCGATAAATATATTATCATTGCAAAACCACTACCTGCTGATAGAACAAAGGGGCTTCCATCTGCAGGACAGGACTTTGTTTCGGGGACAGTCATTGATGAAGACTCCGGAGAACCTCTGCCATCTGCTGCAGTATTCTTAAAGGACAGGGGCAGGGGAACAGTTTCAAACAAAAATGGCCAATTCAACCTCAGGATTACATCAGATTACTTAAACGATACTCTCTCTTTCTCATATCTCGGTTTTATCTCCCGTAATTACCCCGTTAATCAGATTACCGAAAAAGAACTCACTGTTTCTCTAAAAAGAGAATTCATACCAATTCCTGAGATTATCATCAGGGTCCGGATTCCTCAGGAAATACTAATCAGGACAAGAGAGTCTGTTTCTGACAATTACGGTTCTTCACCTGCAATACTTACTGCTTTCTATCGTGAAGGAGTAAAAAAGAAAAAAGACTTACAGACTTATTCAGAAGCTGTTATAAGTATATATAAAAGCCCTTATAACAGTGTCTTTCAGAGTGACCAGATAAAAGTCCGGAAAAGCCGTAAAATGGAGAACATCAATCTCAGTGACACCCTGGCCATAAGACTTAAAGCAGGATTAAGTACCTGTCTGGATCTTGATGGAATAAAAAATACCTTCGAGTTCCTTACTGATGAAAACATGGATATGTACACTTACCGAATAAGCGACATAATTATATTTGATGAAGAATCAGCTTATGTGATTGATTTTGAACAAAATGAATACATTAATCTGCCCCTTTTCAGGGGTACTATGTATATCAATACCGATGATTATGCTTTGCTCAGTGCCGATTTTGAGATCCATCCGAAATATATTGATGAACTGAAAAATTCTTTTGTGGCCAGCCCTACACGGGGTTTTGAAACTTGGCCATCATCAGTCAGATATTCTGTCAGCTACAGAAAAATTAACGAAAGATATTTTCTGAATCATGTCAGAGGTGATCTCGTTTTTACATCAAAGAAAAAGAAACGTCTTTTCAACAGCCAGTTCAATGTATTTTTTGAAATGGCTGTTACAGATATGCGCCTTGATAATGTAAAACGATTTGATAGAGAGGAACTCGCTCCTGTTCATTCTGTCTTTTCAAAAACAATCACCGATTATGATTCTGATTTCTGGATGGATCAGGATTTCCTTAAACCTGAAGACAACCTTATCCAGGCTCTTCAAAACATGAAGGTCAGATTAAAAGAATTCTCCGAATAAAAATATTGCCGGTTCTCATGAAACAAGCTAATGAAAATCAGAAATGATACTATATTCTCCTGATTGTTCCATCAAATTATCCCAAACATAACCCTTATACAATTGTATTCAGTATTTATTAATAAGATCGTACAATTCACTCAGATCGGGAGTCAGTATTATCTCGGTCCTTCTGTTCCTCTGACGGGCATCAGCAGTATTTCTTTCATCAACAGGGAAGAATTCTCCACGACCGGAAGCAGTGAGACGTTTTGGATTAATTGCAGAACTCTCAAGAAGGACCCTGATTACCGTGGTGGCTCTTTTTACACTCAGATCCCAGTTGTCAGCCAGTTGGCTGTTGCCTGGTTTGTATGGAACATTATCAGTATGACCCTCAATAATAACCTGTATATCAGGATTTCTTTCCAGAACTCCTGCCAGTTGCCGTAAGGCGTCCCTTCCATTGGCATCTATGTCCCAGCTTCCTGACCGGAAAAGCAGTTTCTCTTCAAGAGACACATATACCTTGCCATCTCTCTGACTTACAGTAAGTCCGTTGTTTTCAAAATTAAATAGCGCATTTGATACTTTGTTTTTCAGATCCTCTGCTATCATCTTCTGAGTATTGAGTATCTTTTCAAGCTCAATAAGTCTTTTGTTCCTCTCTTCCAGCTCATAATTAAGTTCATCCAGCGCAGCTCTTTTAGAATCAAGATTAGCCTCAAGCTGACGAAGAATATTTTCCTTTTGTTCCAGATCCGCTCTGGCAGCCTGTAATTCTCCAAGCAGTTTCTGAGTTTCCTGAACATTGCCCCTGATAAGTTCTTCATGAGCTTTTTCAAGATCATTGTACCTTGATAACAGCTCTGCTTTTTCATTAATGGCTTCATCCCGCTCCTTACTTATTTCTGATAATTCTTCTGCAATAATATCTGATTCATTCTGCAATTCTTCAAGTCTGGCTTTTAATTCCTTATTAGCCATCTCAAGAGTAATATTATCAGCTTTATAAGTATCCCTCTCGTCCATAAAATGTCGGCTTTCATCCTGCACTTTTTTAAACTTCAGTCCTGACACACATGAAACTGTTGATATTATAAGTGATAATAACAACAATGCAGGGAATATTTTCCTTTTCATAATCATTGTTTTTGAATAGAGTATTCTTTCTCTGTACAATACCGTATTTCAGCAATTTCCATCTCCGTAACAAAAATAAGAAAATCCGGGCTATGCCCTATTAAGCATAAGGGTATTATTATTGTTATATTTGCATTAAATATTTATAATAATGGATAACACAGATAATCTATTATTTAAAATATCTTCTCCGGCAGATCTTAAAAAGCTGGAGCCGATTGATCTGGTCAAAGTCAGTGAAGAACTCCGTCAGTTTATTATTGATGTTATAAGTTCCAATCCCGGTCATTTTGGCGCCAGTCTTGGGGTTGTTGAACTGACTGTTGCCCTGCACTATGTTTTCAATACTCCATACGACAAAATCATCTGGGATGTTGGGCATCAGGCTTACGGTCATAAAATACTCACAGGCAGAAGAGACATATTTCACACTAACCGTAAGTACAAAGGGATCAGTGGTTTTCCTAAAATAGCAGAGAGCGAGTATGATGCTTTTGGAACAGGTCATTCTTCGACTTCTATTTCTGCTGCTCTTGGGATGGCTGTAGCTGCAAGGCAGAAGGGAGAAAAAAGGCATGTGGTAGCAGTCATAGGCGACGGTGCCATGACAGCAGGTCAGGCTTTTGAAGGATTGAACAATGCCGGAGCAGGCAATTCCGATATCCTGGTCATCCTTAACGATAACAACATGGCAATAGATCCCAATGTAGGTGCCCTTAAAGAGTATCTTCTCGATATTACTACCAGCAGAACGTATAACAGGTTTAAAGATAAGGTATGGAATTTCCTGGGGAAAGTAGGAAAACTGGGGCCTGATGCCAGAACACTTGCTGCCCAGCTTGAAGCAGGTTTTAAAAGTACCATTCTCGATAAGAGCAATCTCTTTGAAGGAATGAATTTCAGGTATTTCGGTCCTATTGACGGACATGATGTTATGCATCTGTCAAGAGTCCTGGAAGATCTGAAGCGCATACCCGGACCAAAGCTGCTGCATTGTCTTACAGTTAAAGGAAAAGGATTCAAACAAGCGGAAGAAAACCAGACAGCTTTTCATGCTCCGGGAAAATTCGACAGAAAAACCGGACAATTTATCATTTCCTCCGACACCGATAAAGGGACTCCTTACAATGAGATCTTTGGGAAAACAATTCTGGAACTGGCGCTTAAAAATGATAAAATTGCAGGTATAACACCTGCCATGCCTACAGGATGTTCTCTGTCTTTAATGATGAAAGAACTTCCTGAAAGAACTTTCGATGTGGGAATAGCTGAACAACATGCTGTTACATTTTCTGCAGGATTGGCAACTCAGGGCATGATACCTTTCTGTAACATCTACTCATCATTCTTACAGAGAGCCTACGATCAGGTAATCCATGATGTTGCAATCCAGAATCTTCATGTGGTTTTTTGTCTTGACCGCGCAGGTCTTGTAGGTGCTGATGGTGCTACTCACCACGGATTTTTCGACATAGCTTTTATGAGGAGCATCCCTAATATTGTTGTTGCAGCTCCCATGGATGCCATTGAACTCAGGAATATGCTGTATACAGCTCAGCTTGATAAAAACAACAGACCCTTCTCTATACGCTATCCGAAAGGAAATTGTCATTTAACCGACTGGAAAAAACCTTTCCGGGAAACAGAGATCGGAAAAGCAAGGCTGATAAGTGATGGAGATGATGTTGCAGTATTAAGCCTTGGCCATCCTGGAAATGATGTGGCTGTTGTTATAAAAAGACTTAAGGAAGAATCAATATCGGTTGCCCACTGGGATATGAGGTTTGCAGATCCTCTCGATGAAGAAACACTTCATAGTGTCTTTAAAAATTTTAAAAACATTATAACCATTGAAGATGGGATCCTTAAAGGAGGTTTTGGAAGCGCTGTCATAGAATTTATGGCAGATAAGGGTTATAACGCAAAAGTTAGACGGCTCGGTATTCCTGATTATTTCGTTGAGCACGGAAGCCAGGAAGAACTATACAGAGAATGCGGTCTCGACAGAGCCGGAATTGAAAAAATAATAAGAGAAAGTGTCGGATCACCTGCTGTGTCACGCTTACACTGACAATGCTTTTTGTTATTTAATAATCTGCCTGAATCTTATCTCACTTATCTCAATACCCTGATTTGTCGGGAATGTTGCTGCTTTATCTGAAAAAAACTGTATTCCACTAAAGGAAACAACAGTGTCTTAAGACGGTTTTATTTGATGAATATTTCTATTAAATTTGTCCTTCTTAACAAAGACCTGCAAGACCTGCACGCCCGGATGGCGGAATTGGTAGACGCGCTGGTCTCAAACACCAGTGGCAGCAATGCTGTGCCGGTTCGATCCCGGCTCCGGGTACAATATCAGAGTGAGAGTGAAAAGCGAGAGCAATAAACAACCACTCTGATTTTATTTACAGTCCTTTGCAATGGTTCTTATAAGATTTTACTAATTTTACCTCTCAAATACTATATTAACATTTTCTGATACATGGATAACATTCCTGAAGAAATTATGAAGATCCAGAGCAGTTACTGCCAGGCAGTGCCTTCAGTAAGAGATGCTCACAAATTTATTGAAGACCTTATTCTTTTTCTTTTCCCGATAAAAGATAATCAGAGACCCGGCATAAAAGAGACCCGGCTGAAATACACTCAGTTGGAAATTGAGCTTGAAGAACTGCTTAAACCTGTCGCTTCCAGTCTTAAGGGATCTCCGGAAGAATTGTCGGAGATATTTTTTAATTCTCTTCATCCTGTCTATCTGGATCTCCTGGAAGAAGCCAAAGGATATCTTCAACACGATCCGGCATCGTACAACATTGAAGAGGTACTCTTGTGCTACCCGGGGTTTTATGCTGTGACTGTCTACCGCCTGTCACATATTCTATACAAACTTGATATCCCAATCCTGCCTCGCATCATCAGTGAACATGCGCATAGTAAAACAGGAATCGACATTCATCCGGGAGCCACTATAGGAAAAAAATTTTTCATAGACCATGGTACAGGTATCGTCATTGGTGAAACAACAATTATAGGTGAGAATGTAAAAATCTATCAGGGTGTAACACTGGGAGCCTTGCATGTTGATAAAAAAATGAGTAACACCAAACGTCATCCCACTATTGAAGATAATGTCATTATATACGCGGGAAGTACTATTCTTGGAGGTGAAACGCTTATAGGACACGATAGTGTCATAGGTGGAAATGTATGGCTCACATCAGGAGTGGATCCCGGGACAATAGTATATCACCGACCTCAGATTGAATACAGGAACGGGAAAAAATTTTCCGGCCCGAAAAACGATGATAAGGATAAAAGTATATAGTGGTTATGAAAGTATCCGATGTTACTGAGATCATAGGCAATACTCCTCATATCAGGCTTAACAGGCTATTTGGTCAGTCACATGAAGTATGGGTCAAATTTGAAGCCCGTAATCCGGGAGGAAGCATCAAAGACAGAATTGCCCTGGCGATGATTGAGGATGCTGAAAGAGAGGGTATACTTAAAAAAGATACTGTCATTATAGAACCGACTTCAGGCAATACCGGAATCGGTCTTGCAATGGCGGCTGCCGTCAAGGGCTACAGACTTATCATTGTTATGCCTGAGTCAATGTCGCCTGAACGCAGAAAACTGATGAAAGCTTATGGTGCCGAACTGGAACTTACACCTGCAGGCTCAGGGATGAAAGGAGCCATTGAAAGGGCAAAAGAAATAAGTAATGAGATAAACAATACCTGGATACCATCACAATTCGATAATATTTCAAACATCATCATCCATCAGAAAAATACCGCCAGCGAAATATTAAAAGATTTTCCTGAAGGAATTAACTATTTTATAAGCGGGGTAGGCACCGGAGGTCATATTACAGGTGTGGGAGAAATTCTAAAGAATAAATTTCCGGATATTAAAATATTTGCAGTTGAACCGGAACAGTCACCCGTCATAAGCGGAGGAAAACCATCACCTCATCCCATACAGGGAATAGGAGCCGGATTCATCCCTCCAAATCTTCATACTGATATTCTCGACGGTGTAATAACTATCTCAAAAGAAGAAGCTTTTAATTTTGCAAGACGTGCTGCAAGAGAAGAAGGTATCCTCGCCGGTATCTCCAGCGGAGCCAGCCTGGCCGCAGTGGCCAAAAAAATACCTGAAATGCCTGAAAAAAGCCGGATTTTGACCTTCATTTATGACACAGGAGAAAGATATCTTTCGGTTGAAGGACTTTACTAAAGCATAAATAGAACATTCAATATTTTAAAAAACCCATCCATATCCGGTTTTTAAACTTAAAAAGATTATTTTCACAAGATAAAACCCGAAAATTCATTATCTTTTATACTATAAACCGTTTATAAACTTATCCCATGAAAAAATCATTTTATTTTGTATCTGCAGTTGTGTCCTTTTTCATACTGGCCTCTGCAGGTTTGTTTTTGTCGTGCGACAATGTATCTTCCTCATCAGGAGAAGAATTCATATTGAATGACAAAGACTATTTCGAAGCCAGAGGTTTCAATGTAATGGTTTTTGAAAACCAGTACAACCCAACGTTCTTCGATGAAAAGATAGCCGGTGTATTTATGATACATCATGGTTTAAGAACAGCCACAGGAGGTGCTGTCAGAATTAATCCGACACCTGAGCAGTGGGATGCAATCCCCACGATGGTAGAACGTAATGTTAACAGGGAAAACAACAGTATTGATGTTGTCCTCAGTTATGATGATTATGATTTTACTTCTAAGTTAGTAGTTAAGCCCCAGGGCAATGCGATCATCCTCAGTGTGGAGCTTGATGAACCTCTTCCTGAAGTCCTTGAAGGAAGAGCCGGCCTTAATCTGGAATTTCTGCCTACAGAGTATTTTGAAAAATCATTTCTTGCAGATGACAAGACAGGTTTATTCCCTCTCTATCCATCCAGTTCCATGGAAGTAAGGCCTAATTCAGAAAAATTTCCACAGTTTGCCGGTCATACCACTTTTGACGATCGTGGAAGAGATGAATTTGTTGAGGCATTGCCCATAGCACAGGGAAAGACGTTTATTCTGGCTCCGGAAGACCCTGAGCGAAGAGTTAAAATTGAATCATCTGACAACGATATTATGCTTCTGGATGGTCGTAACGTTGCCCAGAATGGCTGGTTTGTGGTTCGTACCATTATTCCTTCAGGAAAAACCGGTAAAGTAGTAGAATGGATAATAAGTCCGAATCTTATTCCGGGATGGATAAGGCCTCCTGTAATTGCACATTCACAAGTGGGTTACTTCCCGGATGAGGATAAAGTTGCCGTTATTGAACTTGATAAAAATGACAAAGTACTGGGCCGTGCCACTCTTTTAAAAATAAACGATAATGGGAAATGGGCTGAAGCTTTCAGCGCCCCTCCCCTGGAATGGGGTGAATACCTGAGATATAATTATGCAAAATTTGATTTTTCAGAGGTTCGTGATCCCGGATTGTATATGATCCAATATGGTGATGTGGAATCAGATGTCTTCCAGATCGGGACACATATTTACTCTGATGCCTGGCATAAAACTCTTGATGTCTTTTTTCCGGCACAAATGGATCATATGTTTGTAAATGAAGCCTACCGTGTATGGCATGGCCGTCCTTACCTTGATGATGCCAGACAGGCTCCGGTCAATCATCAGCATTTCGATGGTTACCGTATGGGAGAAAGTACCGGAACAAAATACAAACCGGGAGAACATATCCCAGGTCTGGATATGGGAGGATGGTTCGATGCAGGCGATTTTGACATACAAACAGGCAGACACAGCGCTGTTGTCCCCTCTCTCATCAATACCTGGGAAACATTTGATGTTGAGCGTGATGAGACTCTTATAGATCAGAAACAGCGTTTTGTAGATATTCACCATCCTGACGGCACTCCTGACCTGCTCCAGCAGATTGAACATGGCACTCTTGCACTGATTGCCCAGTACAGAGCCTTCGGCAGAGCTACAAGAGGTATTATTGTTCCAAACCTCCATCAGTATCATCACCTGGGAGATGCCATTAACGAAACCGACAACCTCATTTATGATCCAAGCCTGAGACCTTATGAAATAAGAGGTAATTACAGCGGTACTCCTGACGACAGATGGGTTTTTACAAATGAAAGTCCACGTGAGAACTATGGTATGTATACCGCTCTTGCAGCTGCAGGCCGTGTTCTGAAAGGTTATAATGATGCTCTTGCCAGTGAGTGCCTCGCAGCAGCAAAAAAAGGCTGGGTCGATCAACATAATAAACCGGAAACACAACCGGCAGGAAGAGGTTTTATGTTTGGCGGATCAGCTGAAATGGCAACTGCCCTCGAACTCTTCATTTCAACCGGAGAAAAACATTATGCTGATAAATTTGTAGAGTTATTCTGGCCTTCAATGGAACAAGGGTACAATATGAATATGAGTATAGCTCTTCATGCTATCCCCTATATGGATGAGGAATTTAAAACTAAACTGATTCCCTTCGTTGAGAAATATAAAGAATCCAATGATGAACTTACCAATGCCAATCCTTTTGGTGTCTCAATAGGAGCAGGTGGCTGGGGTGGTAATAACCAGATAGTCAGTTGGGCTTTAACAAACTATAAGCTACATAAAGAATTCCCTGAAATTATAGGCCCTGAGTATTATTTCCGGGGACTTCATTATATTCATGGCTGCCACCCCGGATCCAATATATCATTTATTTCCGGAGTGGGTACCCGATCCAAAAAATATGCATACGGAACTAACCGGGCAGACTTCAGTTTTATTGCCGGCGGTGTTGTACCCGGTATCGTAATCTTAAAACCCGATTTCCCGGAACACCAGGAAGACTGGCCATTCTTCTGGGGAGAAAATGAATATGTAATCGATGTATCTGCCGATTATATTTATCTTATCCATGCTGCTAATGATCTGAGTCAATCAGAAAATTGATGACAGTATGAATAAAACGACATTATCAGGAATATTTAATTGGTGTTTAGCCAGATTTTTCACATTCCTGATGATGTCGTTTCTTATTGCGGCACCTCTGACTGCTGCCGACTATAATGTCACAGGTAAAATAACCGATGCTTTTGGAAATACAATTCCCGATGCACAAATCTCTTTTTCATCAGGGAACACCCTCTATTCAGGAATATCACGAAGTGACGGAACATATTCAATCCGTTTATTTGCATTATATGAGGATGTTCCCGGTCTGATTGAGCTGGCTAAGCCATATCCCAATCCTTTTTCTCACTCTGTAAATATCCCTTTTATTATAAACACTGACGGCGATATTCGTTTTTCTGTATATAATTTTACCGGTCAGAAAATCACTGAGCTGTTATTCCCTTCCACTTCTGCAGGAAGTTATCAGATTGCATGGGACGGAAGGACAAATAACGGGACACCTGTACAACAGGGTTATTATATTTACTCTCTTACCTTCAGGGGAAGGACTACTTCCGGTAAGCTGCTCAAAATTGCAGGTCAGTCCTCCTATTCTTCAGGCACGGGACTTGTATCTCTTATGCCGCCTCCTTTCAATACATTACCATCTCTCAACACTGGAAGATATGCTGTTACGGCTACCGTTAAACTAGATAACTATTATCCTGTAAGACTTACAAATATTACTATAGGTTGTGATACAGTGATAAATTTTGAACTTGCGGCAAAACAATATATGCCCTACAGGACATCAGGAGATCATATTGAGATGTTCACCGGGACAGGTTACAGGCCTGTGCTACTGAAAGGAATAAATCTCGGATCTTCACCTCCCGGATATTTCCCCGGAGAGATTGCTTATGCTGTTGAATCCCTGACAGAAGGGACATATGAAAAATGGATAAAAGAGATGGCAGAAGCAGGTTTTAATTGCATCAGGATATATACCCTGCATCCTCCCGTTTTTTATGAAAAACTTGCTGAATACAACCAGCGTAACCCGGATAACCCTTTGCTTCTTTTCCAGGGTATCTGGCTTGATGAGATTGAAGACAATAATAATCCGGATGACTATGATCTTGTACTTCGGACTGAAGCTTTCCGGTCGGGTATACGTGAGGTAATAGACTGCATACACGGGAACAACACCATTGCTCCCAGACCGGGAAGAGCTCATGGCACATATCTCACCGATGTAAGCAGATGGACCGCAGGTTATATAACAGGAAGAGAGATAATGCCTGAGGAAATAGATTCAACTGATCTATTTCACCCGGAACTCACTTCTTTTTCGGGTTTTCAATTCAGTATATCAGATGCAACAGCTTCGGAAGTGTTTATAACACAAATGCTTGATGAAGTTGTATCTTACGAGAATGATCAGTATAATGTAAGACGCCCTGTTAGCATATCAAGCTGGCCAACCCTTGATCCTCTCTCCCATCCCGTTGATCCTGACGAAGACAAAGCCTCTTTTGATATCTGTAAGATACAGGGAAAAACCGGCCATGCAGGAATTTTCGCCTGCTACCATGCCTACCCGTACTACCCCAATTTCATAAGCCAGGAACCTTCCTATCAGATCTATGAAGATGAGTACGGTCAAAACAGCTATCTCGGTTATCTGGTCGCCCTTAAGGATCATTATTCAGAAATACCTCTCGTGATAGGAGAATTTGGAGTTCCATCCAGCTGGAACAGTGCCCATGAATCATTCAGCGATATGGATCACGGAGGCTATTCCGAAAACCAGCAAGGTGAGAAAAACATGCGTCTCATGCACAATATTCTGTCTTCAGGCTGTGCAGGCGGTTTTGTTTTTGCATGGATGGATGAATGGTTTAAACCCACGTGGCTTATTGCCTATCTTGAAGCCTATGGCTTCCCCTCTGAAGAAGTGACCATCCCTACACGGCAACTCTGGCATAACCTGTTGTCACCGGAACAAAACTTTGGCCTTCTTACCTTCAGTCAGACTAATACCGGGCCATTCATACAATACCAGCTGGATAATAGCACAGGGCCGGTAAGTAAGGTGGAGATAACCAATGATAACTGCTTCCTTATGTTAGAGCTTGAAACCTCTCAGAACATAACTCCGGGAGATACAATGATGATCGCACTTGATACTTATCTCAGCAACACAGGAGAATCACTCTTCCCTGACGGGAAAAACATTCCCAACAGATCAGAGTTTCTACTCAATATAGTGTTCGGGCAGGACACAGCTCTTCACCATGTTACAGAAGCCTATGACATGAATGGTCTGACTCCCAGATTCAATCTTTCTGATCCTGCTGTACAGAAATACAAAAGCATTGTTACCGATGGTGCCCCATGGGTATTAATGAAATTCTATAACGACTCTTACATGCTCACAGTAGATACAACAGGGAAACTGCCTGTTGAAAATTCATCTGACTATTCTTTCGGAGAACGCACTGCCGTTGCCTGGTATAACAACAAAGTGAAAATCAGACTCCCGTGGACCCTCCTGTATTTCTATGATCCCACACAGATGAGAGTGATTGACGGGGCTGAGACACACGATGGCGGACGTTCATACGAGATCAAAACAAGCCAGTCGGATGGTATAGCACTTTCTGTTAATTATAAAAATAATGTAGTTTCCTCCACAACAAGATACAGCTGGACAAAATGGCTGATAGCACCTCCTACAGTCAGTGTCGAAAAGAAATCCTATCAGATAGTTAAATCCGGTTTAACTTCTCTTCCATTCTTCGCCGACTGACGTAATGTAGGCTTTCTTACTGTTTTCTTCTTTTTGTCAAATCCCGATCTGTCGGCTTGTCCCCATCCTTTTTTCCGTCTCAGGGCTTCAAAATTTCCCCTTATGGCAAACCAGGTATGTACAGGATAAAAGAAAGGCTCAAGTAATGCGGTACCCAATAGTTTCAGCACATCTCTTTTTTTCTTGTATTTATGAAATGTAATTTCTTCAAACAAAACAGACCAGGTTGAAAGAGCAACAGCAAAAGTGTAGACAAAAAGAAATAGCAGTAAATAGAATGGCCAGTTAAGAGCATTTATAATTATAAGATATATTGTAAACACAAAACCGGCAAAAGCAATTAACGGAGAAAGCCATTCAAAGAATAACCAGTATGGATACCCAAGTAATCCCAATTGCTTGTATTCAGGATTCAGGCACATTTTCCTGTGAGTCCACAACGATTCAACCAGCCCTCTTGTCCATCTTGTCCTCTGCCTCCTCAAAGACTTTACATCTGAAGGCACTTCTGTCCAACACAGAGGATCCGGAATATAAGTGACCTCATATTTACGATCGTGCTCAGACATATAACGCCTCATTCGCAGAACGAGTTCCATGTCTTCTCCAACTGTTTTTGTACTATATCCGCCCGCATTAATAACAGTCTCCCTGTCGAAAATCCCCATAGCCCCGGATATAAGCATCAAACCATCCAGATGGCTCCATGCCATCCTTCCAAGAAGAAAAGCCCTGGTGTATTCAAGTACCTGAAAACGTGGCAAAATCTTTTTTGGAATATGAATCTCCCTTATATGCCCACGTTCCACCTCACATGAATTAACTATCCTGATAACCCCTCCTGATCCGATAACCTTACGTTCTTTTTCCTCAAGAAAAGGCTTTACAAGCTTTAATATAGAATCCGGTTCAATTATTGAATCTGCGTCAATAGAAACAAAAAGTGAACTCTTGCATATATTTATACCGGCATTGAGAGAATCAGCTTTTCCTCCATTGTTTTTGTCGATCACAGTCAGCCTTGTATAGGAGGGATCTTTCGATTTATAAACACCCCTTATCCTCTCACATGGTATACGATAATCAAAATAATAATTGACCTTTACAAGATCATAAGCTTCCATGATCTTTTCAAAGGTGTTATCTGTTGATCCGTCATTAACCAGAATAACTTCGAAATTATTGTAATACAGAGATAATAATGTTCTTATGTTATCAATAATAGTCTTACTCTCATTGAAAGCCGGAGCAATAATTGATATTTTAGGACTTAAAGGAGATAAAACCAGAGAGTTGTAATTGACATAACTGTTCTTTCTCAGATATTTACGTAACTCAAGGGCGGAAAATATCCCGAGACAAAGATATGACACAAATATTATCAGTGTCAGAATGAAAACTATATGTCCGAATAGTAAATCCATAGCTTCTAATATATTCTTCGGTCAAGAACGTGTCTTACAATAATATTATAGTTTTTGTACTCCGACTTCATCAGTTTAACAAGAGCTTTTACTCCTTCCTCCCCGTTGTTTTCTATTGCTTTCGTAGCTTCAATCTGTAACTGGACATCGTCCTCCTTGTCAAGCACCAGAGTAAGAAAACCCATCATCGACAAATCAGGCATCTTACCCATTGCCTTTACAATCTCCAGGCAAATACCATAATCCTGATCTTTATACATCCTCTTCATTGTCCCAAGTGTTGATCTCATCTCCATGTCTCCTGCAACTTGTATTGCGAGTTTCTTTACTTCGGGCTCAGGATGCATAATTGTTTCTCTCACATCATCTTCTGCATCGTTTTGTTTAAACTCTCTTATCATACGAAGAGCGAACATGGCAACTGTCGTATTTTCAGATTTTAACCACTGCTTAAATGGAGGCACCGGTATATCATGCTGGATGATCATCTCATGAAGAGATATCTGTTCCCATAAAGAGAAGGGTCTGGTCAGATGTGACAGGAATTCAAAAGAATTTTCATCGCCAAGTCTGACAAGGGCTATTTGCGCTTCCATACGGAGAATATCATTCGACGAATTGAGCGCTTTATAAATTTCCTCATTTGCATCCCTTATGTTCATAAATGCAAGTTCCCTGAAACCTTTTATTTTCTTATGCCAGCGTTTATCTCTTGCCCTTCTGACAGAATCCCTGTCCAGTCCCAGATGCTTATACAGACTTAACAGTTTCTTTTCCTCTTCACCTTTAAGGTTAATACTCACATCTATCATCTGGTCGATAAGCACCTGCCGGCGAAAAGTATCAGAGGCGATAGGACGGAAATCGTCAGGATTGGCATTGCTAAAAAGATAGTCCAGAATAAGACCCTGGTATTTCTCCAGGAGATACTGGCGTAATTTTTCTTCCTTTTCCATCCTTCTCCTGTTTAACAGAATGACAATCAGCAAAACAAGCATTGTCGTAATGGAAAAAGCTATTGTTGCAATGAGAGAATTGACAAAGGAAATTGATTTACCAAAATAATCTATTCTTTTAAGCCAGGGGTTATCTTCATTCAGGAAAAGGATTTCAGCCGGAGTTACCGCAACTGCTTGTTCTGTAATAATGTTATCTGAGAGTAATCCTGTATCATTTTTCGTTTCAGCAGTACCAGCGCCGGTGACAATTTCCTGAAATGTGCCTGGACTATTAATATTAATCCTGTTTTGTGCCACCTGTTGGGTTTCTTCTATTACTTCTTTCCCCTTTCCAGATATCTTTCCGGGTATTGGAGATTTTGAAATCCTGACTTTGAAAAAGCCATCTTCGTCAACCATGATAGCATTCCTGTCAATGTATTCCCTTACTTCATTAAGAAAAGCCTGAGCGTTTATTCTCCTCCGGAAAGCGCCTAACTGTACCGGAAAATCATTCATCCCGGATGCCACAAAACCTTTTATTATTGCATTTTCAATATTATATTCAAGAGTTATATCAGATATGGTTTCCGGCTCAGGACTAATAGCACCTGAGATACCCGAATCAGCTATCTGTTGCGCAGAAGATACTGTCTGCAGTAGAAAAAGGGATAAGAGAGCTGTTATGAATAAAACAAAATGCTTCATTATTTCATCTTAAGTGCATAGATGAGGTTAATATTTCCTTCAAAGCGGTTGCGTAATTGTCCCTCCTGGTACTCCTCCCTCGAATATCCTGCCCCTATACGCATTTTTATTTTTTCGGAAAGAGAAACAAAATATGCAAGTCTAACACTGTTGGCATTAAGCCGCTCCACATCGGTCTGTACATCAAAGGGTTCATCCGGAGCGGTTCCGGTACCAAGAGTGAGCTGAAGGTAATCAGTATCATTGAAATATCTTCGTCCGTTAAGATAAAAGGAAGTCGTTGGTCCATTATCTTTAAAATACACATATCCCTTTAGTGAGAACCAGAATTTATTCAGGTATTTTTCCACAGATAGTCCTGAAATAAAAATATTCCGGTCAAAATAATAATAATTGAGACCTGCCGACACAGCCCATCCATCAGGCAGTATCTGCCATAGTTCCAATGCAGCTCTGTGACTGGGGAAATAATCACCCGGACTATAGGCATAAGCAATATATGCATAATTCTTATCAGATATAGTTGGCCAGGCTTCAGCTTCAAACTGCAACTCTGTAACACTCATCTCCGGATCATCTTTTTTAATATTGCCTGCATTTATTCCGGCTGTTACCGGTCCAAAGTTAAAATGATGACCGCCACCTGCCTTGAATATCTGCCAGAAACGGGAATAAGGTTCACTGAAGGAATCAAATGAATAACCAATTCTTATATCTGAAGCTACAGGTGTATTTTCTTTTGACCACAATGTTATGTCTCTTCTGGCTGAAAGAGCATCAGGGTTGTCTGGCTCTGTCATCAACAGAGTATCTATCACAGCTGCTGCCAGTTCATATTTTTTTTGCCAGGCAAGGATACGTCCTAAAAGTATGCGTGCATCCCCATAATCAGGGTATTCATTCACCAGCTTCCTTGCAGCAACAGCTGCTTCCTGATAATTACCCTCAAAGGCTATGGAACGTATTCTTCCATATTCAGCTTCAGGATCATCTGTATATTGTGCCGCAAGGGGTGCAGAAACAAGTAAAAATGAAAATAAATAACAGATAATTAATATAATATGATGTTTTCTGTGCATATATTATTTCTTACAAATTGATCTTATTTTTTCAAGAAGCTCACCAGGATTGAAAGGTTTAACTATATATCCATTAATGCCCAGGTCTCCGGCCTGCTTCTGTACCTGAGGGTCACTGAAAGCAGATACGATAAGAACAGGAGTATTTTTGTTCATATCTGACCGAAGATATTTAATCAGCTCCAGTCCACTGTGATATGGTAAATGAATATCAACAACTATCAGATCATAATTATTTTCTGTAATCAGATGAAGTGCTTCAATCCCATCTTCAGCTGTATCTGTTGAATAACCTTCTTTTTCTATAAGCAATGAAAGGGTTTTCTTTGCCAGTTTGTTATCCTCACAAATTAATATACCCATTTCATCATCAGTTGACATATGCTCCATTCAATCTGTTTTGCACATCTTTATACGGATAAAAATGGAGAATTCCACAAATTATGCAAAATAAAGACTTCCGAATTTGATAACTATTTATTAACCTGTGACAAACAGATAGGCGGCTATGATGAATATTCATTGACAGTACCTATTAGAGAGAGAACCAGTAATTGAATTTAACAAGGAAAATATTTCCCGGATACACATCTCCAAGGAATTTATAGGATTCACCCAAAGAAGCTTCTGAAGAAAAGTTATTTCCTGACCGGTCACTTGACCATACCAGATAAAGATAAGAGCCGGGATTAAACTCCCACCTTGCTACCAGATTCGATCTGAACTCATGGAAATTAAAATCGGGATTTCTGATCAGGTACTGTGGAACAGTCTGACCCTGTTCATACAATTCTATTAAACCCTGGTCTACATTCATACTGTTCATTAAAACAAACCTTTGGTCATAGTCTTTGTCCCCGGGAGATGTTATTCTTTTGAATTCCGAATAAGAACCTCTCGACACAAACGGGCTCCCATAGTACTGTACAGATATCTCAGGTGTTATATTCAGATCGGCTCTGAAAGTCAGGCCCATTGTTTTCTGATCAATTGTTCCAAGAAAAAATTGTCTGACAGGCATTAATTGATCCAGGAATGTTACATACTGCAGTTCATCAACATTCCTGCTGTAGTCGATATTTAAACTGAGCTTAAGCATATGCAGAGGACGGACAGTGAGGCTGGGCATAAGACTATAATTCCACCCTGAATTATTTCCTGATCTTCCATAACTTCCTGTTAACCCTGCAATACATCTTTTTGATCCGTCTGTTCTGAGATTAGCTGAAGCCATAATACTGCCGGGAACTATCATATCCGGTCCTCCGCGTAATTTTCTGGTATCAAAGCCCTGTGAATGAAAAAAGAAATTTGTTCTGAATGAATAATTATTTCTGAACTGAGCTGAAAAAGCAAGACTTGCTCCCGATCCCATATAGGTACTGTTAAAATTCCACGAATTAAACTGGTTAAAGTTCGCAGAAAAAGTATTGAAGATTGAGAAAGGGCGGGTCACTAAAAAAGATATTTCATTGCTTTGTGTTACTTCATCAGCGTGGTTCATATATCCCATGTCATTTAGTTCAAGACCGGGTGAAACCCAGGAGATTTCAGTAGCATATTTCCAAAGGCCCTGTGACCCTTTTCCTATTTTTATCTTACCTCCATGACCACCAAGACTGGTTCTTTCAGTATCATAATTAAGATAGTCAGCTCCCGGTCTCTGAAAATACCGGGCAGAAGATTCCTGTAACATAGTAATAGCTTCACTGCTGCCATCAAGATAACTACCGACAAGTCTTGCATCAAGATAGTATTTCTTGTCCTTCCAATGATGTCTCAGGTCAAGACCACCTGTAAAAGCATCATTAACCAAAAATTCCAGACCTTCATCATCTATTGATCTGTTTGTTGACGTTATGATACCTCCGATGAAAGTATTACCTTCATTGTACCCCTTACGTATCCGGGCCATTGTATAGTTTGTAAGTGGTTCAACTTTAACTTCTTCTGTATTGCCATATGAATCACTTAGCCGTGCAAATTCATTTGCTGTAATGCTTTGTATCAATCCTACAGAAAGTCCTTTTGATGTTGTTCCACTGAATTTAAGAGCGCTCAGTATTGAAGTCATTTCGGGGGCATCAACATGATAACCTTCCGGTTGATACAGGTTGCGTGAAGGAGAATGACCTATCCTTCGTGAATAAAAAAGGCTTTTATCATCAAAATCGTAATCAAAGATAGTCAGCCCTTCAAGAAAAAAAGGCCGTTTTTCTTCATAGAATGTTTCAAAAGCAGACAGGTTCATCACTGAGGGATCAGATTCAACCTGCCCGAAATCAGGATTTATGGTCAGATCAATAGTGAAATTACTTGATACCCCTATCTTGGCATCAAGCCCCAGGCTGCCAGCCCATTCTCTTCCATTTGAGTTAAAAGGATTATCAGCATTCGCTTCAAAGGTCTCAAGACTACCTAAAGCAAAGGGCATTATCTCAATTCGCCGTGATGGTTTCAAGTTTCTTATACCCCTTAATTCGCCGAAATTATAAAGCATACCGGGACCGGTACTGCTTTGAATCTCCCAGTCACTCTCCTCTGAAAGCCTTGAAATCCATCTCCATACATGCATGCCCCATACCTGTTCCTCTTCGCGGCTATAACGAAGCTGGCTGAAAGGAATTTCCATTTCGGCTACCCATGCAGAATCCTCCATTCCTGCTTTCGCATCCCATACTGCATTCCAGTTAGAATCCCAATTCATGGGATTGAACAGGATGTTATCTGTCTTTTGCCCCCAGGCAGAGACATGAAATTCAAATCCTGTCCGGTAATCCCTGTAACTATCAAAGGATAATCCAACTACATCCCCATCATATTCATCACGTCCTGTCGACATCCTTACTATTTTCTCAGGTTCGCCATCCCAGGCACGAATGGCAACATAGATATTCTTATCGTCATACTGAATATTGATTTCCGTTGGATAAGTGGGAGGAGCCCCTTCATGTGGTATCCATTGATGAAAATCCCCGGCCCATGTACCGTATTGCCAACATTCATCATCGAGTTTCCCGTCTATAACAGGCTTATCAGTCACAAGACGCATTGTAGTATAAACAGGCTGTTTAATCTCTTTACTGCTTTTATATATTGTATCCTGCTGTATATAATCACCTGGATAAGAGTTTTTAGCCTGGACATTTAGGGAAACAAAAAATGATAAAAGACAAAAAGTCATAAAGGATGATAAAAACCGGGAAAGTTTCATACAATTATTTAAATATTATTTCATTGGCTGTATGGAACTTACATGAATTAAACAAGCATCCACTATTGTGAGTTACTGCTCATGTAAGTTACATTTGATTTAATTCAACATGTTAATTGACCCCAAAATTAACAGAATATTTTTTATAGCTGCTTTTCATCTTGAAATTTCGGACATATCAGACCAGTATCTTAAATATGTATAAAACGATAATTGTAATTATTGTCAAAGATGACACCCCAATCGGAAACCATACCGGGGCTATCCATGGTACAGGAATGAGAAAGAGAACATCAATGGTTTTAAGTGTGGGTGGCCATTTAATAAGTATATAAAGAGAAAGATAATAGAACAGATCCCAGAAAGCGAAGGTCCAAAGAAAGAAGACTCCTTTTTCCACCCACGAACTGCCAGTCAGATATGCAATAAGCAAAAGCATGACAATCGTTGCTGCTTCTCTTGTCATCTCAATATGCAAGTATCTTTCAGGAATGGAATCGACAACATTTTTAGTCGATGGCGAGTCAATCATAGCAATGGCTTTCCGAAGGTATACAACAACGACACCCTCAAAATGAGCCATGGCAATACCAAACAGAGCAAGCAAGACCAGTGTTAAAGCCATAACAATTCCTCCTTAATCAGTTTTGTAAATATGTATCTAAAAACAGTCTTTATTTTATTAAACCCTAACTGCGAAAAACATCTGTTAATTCAGGCACAAAAACGAGCAATCCTGTTATTGCTGCAGCTATAGCAGCAATGAGTACCCCTCCGGCAGCAATATCTTTAACCTTTTTAATCCTTCCATCATGTTCTCTTGTAACAATATCCGAAAGATTCTCTATTGCTGTGTTAAAACACTCGCTTGTAACCACAAAGCCGCTAACAATAATAACAGCCAGCCAGTCCTCTTTACTTATTTTAAGTACTATCCCAAGTACAACAGCCAGGATAAGAAGAGCCAGCTGTATCAGGGCATTTCTTTCTTCTTTCACAAGTACCAGAAGTCCCATAAAAGCACATCCGAAACTGCTAATTATACCTGTTATACCTTTTTTGTTCATGTTATATTTATTATTATTCTTTTATTCCGGTTTACTGTTCACCATTTTGTATCAGCTTAAAATGCTTTACTCAATAAGTTTTGTCAGGAGTACAATATCAACCGGCAGTATCTGTATCAGACGATTCCCTGATTAAAGCGAAATATTTTTTAATCGACTTGTTATACTTCTTAATTTCCTTATGATTAAGCGAATAGATAATATTAAGTCCATCGGTCCGGCTGGAAATCAGTCCTGACCTTCTGAGTTCGGAAAGATGTTGTGAAACAGTGGTACGGCTCAGAGGAATAAAATCTGCTATATCCCCTGAGGCGGAAAACTTTGATTGAGCCAGAATTTTCAGTATTGCCAGTCTTGCCGGATGCGACATAACTCTTGAATAATTTGCAAGATCCTGCAGCACTTTATCAAACTTATATGATTTATTCATAACTAGAACACTAATGTTGTAAACATACGTTATTTATTATAAAAATAAAAATAAATCTACATCACAGGCCAACATTATTATCATCTTGTCGGCCTGACATTTTTTTGGAAATCAGTGAAGGATTTCTGATGGGAAAATATCTTAAAAATAAAGCCGGAGAAACAATTTCTGCATTAACTTAAGTAAAAAAACAAAGGCTTTTAAGTTATGCAATCTATAAATATTTAACTTTATGCACTTTATTATTACCTGAATTAAGTCTGTTATGGCTGATTATGATATCATTAAACCCTATGGGGAAAAACAAAGAATTTTTGACAAGAGGTATCTGGAAATGGCTCTTGTATGGGCTAAAAATTCATATTGTAAAAGACGTCAGGTTGGCGCTCTTATTGTAAAGGGAAGAATGATAATATCTGACGGGTACAATGGAACTCCTGAAGGTTTTGAAAATATATGTGAAGATGAAAATAACGTAACCAAACCTTATGTTCTTCATGCCGAAGCAAATGCGATAACAAAAGTGGCTAAATCGAATAATTCAAGCGAAAATGCCACTCTTTATGTTACCTCTTCTCCATGCATGGAGTGTGCAAAACTGATAATACAATCAGGAATAAAAAGAGTGGTATTTTGTAATAAATACCGTATAGCCGACGGTATTGAATTATTAAAACGGGCAGGAATTGAGATGGTATATATAGATATTGAAAATGACATTTATGAGCAACAATAATTCAAAAAAAAGTATTTTTCTTCCACTGGTAGTAGCAATTGCTATAATTCTGGGTATTCTGACAGGCATATATTTCCCCGTGAAAAATGATATCCCTCCTCTTTCCAGTATCAAACCCCGCAATGAGAAGCTAAGCAATATACTCAATATTATTGAGGCAAATTATGTTGATTCTGTTAACCGCAATGACCTGGCTGAGACTGCCATCCCTGCAATTCTAAAAAAACTTGACCCTCATACTGTTTATATTCCGGCAAAGGATATGGTCAGAGCAAATGAACCTCTTCAGGGTAATTTCGAAGGGATAGGCATTTCCTTCAGCAATATGAATGATACCATTCTGATAATAAGCACTATCCCGGGCGGACCCTCTGAAAAGACCGGTTTGCTTCCCGGAGATAAAATTATCTATGTGAATGATTCCCTGATAGCAGGTACAGGCATAAGTGATGAAAAAGTGATGTCCATGCTCAAGGGGCCACGGGGTACTACTGTCAAAGTTGGTGTTTCAAGAAAAAGTTATACTGAAATTCTCAGTTACAATATAACCCGTGATAAAATTCCACTGAACAGTATTGAGGTTTCTTACATGGTCAATGAGCATACCGGATATATCCGGATCACGAACTTTGCTCTCTCCACATACGATGAGTTTATGAACGCATTTGTTGAGTTAAAAGCTTCGGGTATGACAAAGCTTATACTGGATTTACGTGGTAATTCCGGTGGCATAATGGAAGCAGCTATTGAGATAGCTGAGCAATTCCTGAAACAGGGAGATCTGATTGTCTACACCCAGGGCAGGACACAACCAAGAAAAGAATTCAGAGCCAGGGGTAATGGCAGGTTTGAGACCGGCGATCTTGTTGTCCTCATTGATGAAACAACTGCTTCGGCAAGTGAGATACTGGCCGGAGCTATACAGGATAATGACCGGGGTACAATAATTGGAAGACGTTCTTTTGGTAAAGGACTGGTACAGGAACCTATCACTTTTCAGGACGGCTCAGGAATAAGACTTACTGTTGCACGATATTATACTCCTTCCGGCAGATCAATACAGAAACCTTATTCAAACGGTTTCGAAGAATATTATAATGATCTCAATGACCGTTTTAACAGACACGAATTTGCCAATTCCGACAGTATAAGGTTCCCTGACTCATTGAAATTCACTACAAACAGCGGCAGGATAGTATATGGAGGAGGAGGTATCATGCCTGATGAATTTGTTCCTTATGATACCTCTATGATATCACCTTATCTTCTACAGGTAAGACCTCTTATCTATCAGTATGCATTACAGTACACTGAAAAAAACAGGGATGATTTAAATCAATACACCGATCCCCTTGATCTGGAAAAATACCTCGACAAAAAGAATCTCTTTGAACAGTTTGTAATTTATGCGGCAGAAAATTCCATAAGGCCTGATCCTCAAGGAATTAAAATATCAAGGGAATTCATTTATATCCAACTCAAAGGTTATATCGCCCGGAATATAATGGATAATAAGGGTGCATATCCTATATGGGAAAAAATTGATCCTACTTTATTATACGCTATCCGGTACCTGGAGAAATAATTATTGAAAACTTTATTGTTTTTATGCCCCTCTTTATTCTCCCTGGATTGATGATATAAAAGAATCCAGAAGAGTAAATGAACGTTCGGGCTCTTCAATAAACCCTATGTGTCCGGAATTTTTCAGAATAGCAATTTTAATTTTGTTGCTAAGTTGTACCTTCGCTGTGGCTTCTGCACTGTCAATATGGTTATCCATTCCCCCCAGCAACCATAAGCACGGTATGTTATTATCTTCCATAACTTCAACTCTTGATGGCCTCTCCATCATACCCCTCAAAGCAGCAATAATACCTCTTTCAGGAATAGCAGCCGCTATCTTCTTAAGACGCTCTGTTTCACCGGCATATTTCTCAAGATTACACTTTGCAAAGAGTCTTGAAATACTATCAGGGAAGATCCTGTCCTTATTACCCGACAACACCATCCCGATATCCATTTCCCTCTTTTCAAATATCTCCGGTGAATCAGCAAAAGGGTGTGAATGAAAGAGGCAGTATCCCTTGAGCAGATCAGGAAAAAGATCAGCAAAAGCCAGAGTAACATAACCGCCCATTGAATGACCTGTCATAAAGACCGGACCAGTATCTGCTTCCCCTAATAATTCTTTTATCAGACCGGCCATAAAGTCCATTCCATGAATGTCCCCAAAGACATCTGAGCGACCATGACCCGGCAGGTCAACAGCTATAACCCGGTATTTCCGCGCCAGTCTGTCGGCAAAGCCTGCCCAGACTTCAGAGTTCTCCAGATAACCATGAATCAATACAACAGGCAGACCCTGACCTCTGTCGCTGTAATATATCCTGCCATTTTTATGATTATAATAACGTTCCATAGCTGTCTTTTCGGGCAAAGTTAATGGTATTAATTTTCATGATGCTACTTTGCTCATTGTTATTGTAGTTAAATAGTTATATTTTTATAACAGTTCTTTATTCCGAAAAACAACCTGTTATTGTCATATTTCAAATGAATAAGGTCCTCTTTTCCTCTGTTTCAAAAAAGTTTGTGATGGCACTTGCCGGGTTATTTCTTTTACTTTTTCTGCCTGTACACCTTGCTATTAATCTTTTATTACTAAAGAGTGATCCTGAACCTTTTAATAAAGCAGCCGGTTTTATGGCAAATTTCCCTGTGATCAAAGTCATCGAGATATTGTTGTTTGCTGCTTTACTTATTCATATCTCTTATGGTTTTTACATACAGATAAAGAACTGGCTTGCCAGACCTGTCGGTTATGCTATAGCTACTAAATCGGATACATCTCCTTTTTCTAAATTCATGATATGGACTGGTTCTTCAATTTTGTTATTCCTCATCCTTCATTTTTTTAACTTCTTCTTTATTCGTCTTGGCCTGGTAGAGGGTAATCCTGAAGATTTTTATTCCGTTGCCCACAATCTTTTTAAAATACCTTTATATAATTATATCTACCTGACCTGTTTTATTCTTCTCGGCCTTCATCTTTATCATGCTTTTTCATCGGCCTTTCAGACGCTCGGCCTTAATCACCGGATATGGACTCCTGTGGTAAAAACTGTTGCGTTGTTATATTCAGTTGTATTACCTGGTGGTTTTGCTTTTATTGCAATAACCATTTGGCTTTTCAGATAGACAATTTAACAACAATGGAAGCATTCAATACAAAAATACCGGACGGACCTCTTTTTCAGAAATGGACAAAGTATAAATCTTCTGTGAGGTTGATTAATCCTGCCAACAGGAAAAAGATTGAGATCATTGTTGTCGGGACTGGTTTATCAGGGGCCAGTGCAGCTTCTGCTCTTGGTGAACTGGGATACAGGGTTAAGAGTTTCTGTTATCAGGATTCTCCCAGGAGGGCTCATTCTGTTGCCGCACAGGGAGGTATAAATGCTGCAAAAAACTACCGTAACGATGGTGATTCTGTTTTTCGCCTGTTTTATGATATGATTAAAGGAGGTGATTTTCGTGCCCGTGAAGCTAATGTATACAGAGCTGCCGAAGTAAGTAACCAGGTAATAGATCATTTTACTGCTCTGGGAGTACCTTTTGCGCGTGATTACGGAGGCACACTGGATACACGCTCTTTCGGAGGAGTTCAGGTATCAAGAACTTTCTATTCAAAAGGACAGACAGGTCAGCAATGTCTGTTAGGAGCCTATTCATCTCTCAACAGACAAATAAGCAGAGGCAATGTAATTATGTATCCCCGCAGAGAGGTCCTCGACCTGGTTTTAGTTGAAGGCAAAGCCAGAGGAGTCATTGCCCGTAATCTTATTACCGGTGAAACAGAACGTCATGGAGCACATGCTGTAGTACTGGCTACGGGAGGATACGGAACAATATATTATCTCTCAACACTTGCCATTAATTCTAATGCTTCGGCTGCCTGGAAAGCATATAAAAAGGGGGCCTTTTTTGCTAATCCCAGCTTTATTCAGATACATCCTACAAGCATTCCCCAACTTAATAAATTCCAGTCCAAGCTGACCCTTATGTCGGAATCCCTTCGCAACGACGGCCGTATATGGGTCCCTGCAAAGAAAGGAGACAAACGACTGGCTAATGATATCCCCGAAGAGGAGAGAGACTATTATCTGGAAAGACGATATCCTGCTTTCGGGAATCTTGTGCCAAGGGATGTGGCCTCACGTGCTGCCAAAGAGAGATGTGATGCGGGCTATGGTGTGGGTGATACAGGCCTGGCTGTATACCTTGATTTCAGGGATGCAATAAAAGCCCGGGGGATAAAAACCATTCAGGACAGATATGGCAACCTCTTCGATATGTACAAAACCATCACCGGAATAAATCCCTGTGAGGAACCTATGAGAATATATCCTGCCGGCCATTATACAATGGGAGGACTATGGGTTGACTATGAACTGATGACGAATATACCCGGTCTGTATGCTATCGGTGAAGCCAACTTCTCCGATCATGGGGCCAACAGGCTGGGTGCAAGCTCACTTATGCAGGCTGCCGGAGATGGCTATTTTATACTGCCAATTACTATAGGTAATTATCTGGTGGATGAAATAAAGGAACTCCTCATTTCAACAGACAGCAAGGAATTTGCAGATGCTGAAAAAGAAGTTATCGGAAGACTTGAAAAACTGTTAATGATTAAAGGTAAACAAACAGCTTCGTCTTTTCATAAACGTCTTGGAGAAATAATGTGGAACTATTGTGGTATGATAAGAAATAAAAAAGGTCTGGAAAAAGGGCTCAGTCTTGTAAGAGACCTTAAAGATGAATTCTGGAAAGATCTTAATGTGCCTGGCACATACAAAGAACTAAATATGGAACTTGAGAAAGCAGGAAGAGTGGCTGATTATCTGGATTTTGCACAACTACTCATCACTGATGCACTCAGGAGAAACGAATCTTGCGGAGCCCATTTCCGGGAAGAGTACCAGACATCTGAAGGAGAAGCTCTCAGAAATGATGAAGAATATGCCTATGTGGCGGCCTGGGAATATGCCGGAGAGGATAAAGAACCTGTCCTGCACAGGGAATATCTGAAATATGAAGAAGTTGAACCAAAAGTCAGGAGTTATAAATGATTTTATTATAATACCTCAAACACAAGTCTGTTGCTTATAAAAAGATTATAACCCATTTGCATATGCACTTTACCTTAAAGATATGGAGACAGAAGAACTCTTTGGCAAGAGGTAGCTTTGAAACATACAATCTGGATGATGTATCTCCTGAAATGTCATTTTTAGAAATGCTTGATGCTCTTAACAAAAAACTGGTGGAAGAGGATAAAGACCCTGTTGCTTTTGACTCTGATTGTCGTGAAGGGATTTGTGGTTCCTGTGGTATGTATATCAACGGACATCCTCACGGACCCGTTCCTGCTATAACCACCTGCCATCTCTCGATGAGATATTTCAGAGACAGTGAGACGATATGGGTTGAACCATGGAGAGCAAAACCTTTTCCTGTCATCAAAGACCTCATTGTAGACAGGAGTGCCCTGGACAAGATCCAGATTGCAGGTGGTTTTGTATCAGTCAATACAGGGGCTGCACCTGAAGCTAATTCCCTGCCAGTGAATAAAGAAAAGGCCGATGAGGCATTCGATTCTTCAATATGTATAGGTTGTGGGGCCTGCGTTGCAGCGTGTAAAAATGCCTCAGCAATGCTCTTTGTCTCGGCAAAGGTATCTCAGTTTGCCCTGCTTCCACAAGGCCGTGTGGAAGCCAGGCAACGTGTAAGGGCTATGATAGAAAAAATGGATGAACTGGGTTTCGGAAATTGTTCCAACAGTGGAGCCTGTGAAGCAGAATGCCCGAAACAGATCAAACTGGTGAGTATAGCCAGACTTAAAAGAGAATACTACAAATCTTACTGACAGTTTTTTATAACTTTCCTCTTACCTCCGTACCTGCCAGTTTTTCATAATATTGTATCAGACCACCATGGTCATCTTTGGCTTTTCCGTCATCTCTTAATGTCTCCATTATTCCAAGTACCTTTTCAGTCAGAATTGCATTGACATTGAGTTCATTGGCAGTATCTATTGCATTCATAAGATCTTTTATGTGAAGTTCTATTCTGAAACCCGGTTTAAAATTACCGGCGAGGATAAGGGGCATTTTTGCATCCAGAACAGTGCTTCCTGCAAGTCCTCCACGGATAGCCTGGTATACCTTACCAGGATCCACTCCTGCTTTTTTTGCCAGTACCATAGCCTCTCCCACAGCAGCTATATTTAAAGCCACTATTATCTGATTGGCGAGCTTTGTAACGTTACCACTTCCAATCTCTCCTACCAGTGTGACCGAAGAACCCATTGCAGAAAGCATATCCTTAACTTTGTTAAAAGCATCTTCCGGTCCTCCTGCCATAATAGCCAGAGTGCCCTCAACGGCTTTCGGCTCACCGCCACTAACCGGAGCATCAAGCATTATCACTCCTTTTTCCGACAGCTTTTCCGATAAAGCCCTCGTAGCCAGAGGTGCTATTGAACTCATATCAACCAATATCGTTCCCTGTCCTGCTCCGGTAAGTATTCCATCAGGCCCAAGCACCACCTGTTCAACTTCCGGTGAATTTGGCAGCATGGTTATTATGACATCCGACTGTGAAGCTACATCAGCAGAAGATTTGCCTTCTGCTGCACCGGCTTCTACAAGCTCTTTTACAGCTTCCTTATTAATATCATAGACAATCAACTGATAACCTGCTTTCAAAAGGTTTCTGGCCATCGGTTTACCCATTATGCCCAACCCTATAAAACCTGTTTTACTGTTTTTTTCCATTATTTATGTCCTTTATATATTATTATATTGGTTTCAATACTACTTTAACTGCTTCTTTTGTCTCAACCATCTCAAAACCTTTTTCCCACCCATCAATACCAAGTTCATGAGTAATGAGACTGTCAAGGTCCACTAATCCTTTTTCCATTAAAGTAAGACACTTCTCCCATACATCCCAGGTATGACTGAAGTGGCCTTTAAAAGTAACTGATTTTGCGATCAGGGGATCCAGACTGAAACCCACAGGCTTGGGCCCCCATCCTATTTTTGTTATTTGTCCTGCAGGCCTGACAGCATCCATTGACAACTTAAGAGTGGAAGAACTCCCGGCCAGATCGAGTATCAGATCAGCACCATAACCATCGCCCAAAGACATTATCCTTTCAAGAGGGTCTTCTTTCGATGAATTGATTATTATTGTAGCACCATATTCCTTTGACAGGGCAAGTCTCTTGTCATCTCCCTCCGTTCCAATCATCACTATTTCTCCTGCTCCCGATAATTGTGCAAGTCTCGCACATAAAATACCAATGGGTCCAGGCCCAATAATAACTACTGTATCACCGGGGTTAACATTACTGTTGACTACCGTAGACTTATAGGAAACACAGAAAGGTTCAGTAATAGAAGCCGCCTTCAGGGAAACACCGGCAGGTACACGGTGGAGTATTCTCTCAGGCACCTTAACATATTTTGTAAATGCTCCGTCAACATGAAACCCGTATCCACGTCTTTCCCTGCACAAATGATAATTATTCTGCCGGCATAATGTACATTTTCCGCAATATTCCGCATGTGTCTCGGAGGTAACCCTGTCTCCGACCTTGAATTTACTCACCTTTTCGCCTGTCTGTACTATCGTTCCGGAAAATTCATGACCCAGAATAAAAGGTCTGACAAATTTAAAGGCAGAGGTTCCTTTATGTAAATGGGGATCTGTTCCACAAACACCGGTATATGCTACCTCAACGAGAACATCCTCTTCTCCCGGTTCAGGTACCGGTACCTCTCTAATCTCCGTTGAACAGGGCTCTGCAGCAAATTTTACCACAGCTTTCATATTATTTTTTTCCATTGTTTAGTTCAATTAGTTAATTTACATAAAAATAAGTCCCATTATCCACAATGATATTGCGGCAGAAACACCAAGGACTAAAGTTCCTGCACTCTGTAGTTTATATCCTGTTTTGACATCCATATGCGACATCTGTGTCACAACCCAGAAAAAGCTGTCATTTGCATGTGAAACAACCATAGCTCCTGCACCTATTGACAGAACTACAATTGCCTTCGCTATTTCCGAATCAAATCCAAGTGCAGGCATGAGAGGTGCAATTAACGAAGAGGTAGTTATAAGGGCTACAGTCGATGATCCCTGAGCTGATTTGATTATCACTGCTATAAAAAATGGCAGCCACATCCCAAGATTTATTTCTGCCATTGTTTCACCTATTGTGTCAGCCAGTCCTGAATTTTGTAATACTTTCCCAAAAGCTCCCCCCGCTCCTGTAATAAGAATAATCGTCGCTGAAATCTTCAGGGCTTTACCCACCCATCCGGTATCAGAATATATTCCTTTTTTCCTTTTCTTTGGTAGCATAAAAGCAATTAACACACCTATCAATAAGGCTATTACCGGTTCTCCCAAAAATCCCAGAAGAGTCTTTGCCGCTCCAGTGCCAAAAGGATTCGTCGGAAAATCGGAGATCGACTTCATTACTATCAGGATAATTGGTAAAAATATCGGAGTCAGTGCCTTAAATGCCGAAGGAGCTTCTTTCATCTTAATATCTATCTCTTCCTGTGTTATTTCAGGATTAGGATCAATGTGTACCCTTGCCGCTACCTTTACGGAAAATAACCATCCGAAGAAAAGAGCAATAAAACTGGCAATAACTCCAAAAAGAATAACAAGTCCAAGATTAGCTCCGATAATCCCTGCAGCAGCAATAGGGCCTGGTGTGGGTGGCACCAGACAATGGGTGGCTATAAGACCCAGACTCAGTGCAATAGCAGGCCCGGCCAGAGAAATATTTGCCCTCTTTGATAAGGCTTTGTTCAATGGCGAAAGAATAACGAATCCCGAATCTGCAAATACAGGAATGCTAACAAACCATCCGATTATTGCCATTGCATGTGGTACACGTTTCTCTCCTATTATCTTCAGGATCTTGTCAGCAAGAGTATATGCCCCTCCGGAATATTCCAGAAAAACACCAATGATAGTACCCGCAACAATAACTATACCTATATACCCCAGAGTATTTCCAAAGCCTGTATTGATTGACTCAACTATCAGATTAAGAGGCATCCCTGTGAATAATCCAAAACCCAGTGCAGCAAACAACAGAGCCAGAAAAGAATGAAGCTTTAACTTTGTAGAAGAAAAAACTATGAAGAAAATACACAGTAATAATACAATCAATAATAACATTAGCCTTTACAGTTAAATAGTACACACTTGATCATAAATACTTTAATGAAACCAGCAAAGAAATGGCATGTAAAACACATTTTTTGATTTGTTACTGTACTTCATCCATTCAGGCTTTTTCCTTGTAATATATTAAACAGTTTTTACAGCTCTAACAATAGCCTCAGATGTAAGATTATACTCTTCCAGGAGTTCTCCGTAATTATGAGCTGACTGTCCGAATCTGTCATTTATTCCAACTGTCGTTATAGGAATTCCCTTACCCCGTAATATGAAGGAAATAATACTGGCAAGTCCACCAATAACTGAATGTTCTTCAGCAGTAATAATACCTTTCATCCCATGAGCCATCCTTTTTATCTCCTCCTCGTCTATAGGCTTAAGAGAACTTACATTTACGACTTTCACAGAAATATTTTCTTCAGCCAGCTGTTCAGCTGCAGCCATGGCTTTTGAAACCATAATGCCATTTGCAAAAACAACAAAATCGCTGCCTTCACGTATCAGATAAGGCTTCCCTATCTCAAACTCTGTGTTTTCGGGAAAAAGATCCGGTAGATCATGTCTGTTTATCCTCATATATACCGGACCATGATACTCTGCGATTTTCTGTGTCATCTTTCTTGTCTCTATGCCATCGGCCGGCACAAGAACAGTCATGTTTGGAATAGCACACATAATGGATGTATCTTCTACCGACTGGTGAGTAGCACCATCCCCAAAATCTGAAAGTCCCGCACTCGAGCCTATGATCTTAACATTAAGCCCCGGAATACATATACCCTGACGTATCTGATCAAATGATCTCCCTGCTGCAAAAACAGCAAAAGAATTAGTAAATGCAATTTTGCCCGTAAGAGAAAGTCCGGCAGCAAAGGATGTCATGTTTGCTTCTCCAATACCCATTTCAAAAAATCTCTCAGGAAACTCCTGTTCAAAAAGGACAGTCATGGTCGATTTTCCCAAATCAGCTTCAAGGACCACAATATTTTTATTTTTCCGGCCCAGTTCAAGCAATGTCTCTCCGTAAACCTGTCTTGGATTCTGATAATTCATAAGAATATAGTTTAATTTTCTAATTCTGCACACGCCTTTTCATACTCTTCTTTTGTCAGCTCTCCATTGTGAAAAGCTGCAACATTTTCCGCAAAAGAAATACCCCTTCCTTTTACAGTACGGGCAATTATTATCTTTGGCTTATCACTCAGCTTTTCCGCTTCATCAAGAGCCTCTGTTATTTCCTTGATATTGTGGCCGTCAATATCAGATACATGCCATCCAAAGGCTTTCCATTTATCAATATGCGGATTTGTATCATAGCGATCCGTTATAGGACCTGTGGCCATCAGTTTATTACAATCAAGGAATACATAAAGGTTATCCAGTTTATACCAGGCCGCAGACAACGCAGCTTCCCATATCTGCCCTTCTGCTATTTCCCCGTCTCCGATAATACAGTATACTTTACTGTCTTTCTTATCAATTTTCAATCCTGCTGCCATCCCGCATGCCATTGAAAGACCCTGTCCCAATGAGCCGGTATTACCCTCAATACCCGGAGTGGTCTTCATATCAGGGTGTCCCTGCAACATAGCTCCAAGTTTTTTAATATTATAAATCTCCTCTTTCGGGAAATACCCAAGCTCAGCAAGAGCAGCATATTGTATCAAAGCAGCATGCCCTTTACTCAGAATAAATCTGTCACGGTCTTCCCATTTCGGATTATCCGGATTATGCCTCATCTTAGAGAAATAAAGTACCGATACTATCTCACTCAATGAGCATGATCCCCCAAGATGACCTTTCTGACCAACTCCTACCATTTTAACAATATTTAGCCTGAGTGTAGCTGCCATCTTCTCAAGTTCAGCAACTGTCATTTTCATGTTTTTATAATTTTTTTAAATTTTTATTCTATTGTAAATGAAGATAATAATACCCTCCTTCATATTTGAAAAATCTTCTGCCTGTGCAGCAATTTTTGTATTATTTATGTTTATGAATATGTTCAATTATTGAAAACTCTGTCATTATTTCAATATCTTATTCCGGATTCACAGAGGTATTTCACAGAATAAAATTAAAATTAGACCAATAAAAATAGTATTTTTAATTGTAGATTATGCCAAATTAAAGGAATTTACCCGGCCCGGCATCAATATTACAGTATAAAAATGTTTTCTGAATTCAAATCATTAACATAAAAACCAAATTATCATGAATTTATTCCGTTACCTGTTAAGCTCTGTTATATTTCTGACTTTTTTTGCTGCATGCAACCGGTCAGGTAAACCTGGTACAGACAAACTTACTTTCCCTGAAGATAAAACTCCTGAATTAATTGGCAGGCAGGTTATCGATGATCTCCTTTCCAGACCTGATTTCATGATGTATAACACCGGAACTGTACGGGCAGTCCATTATGCGGAAGCATGTGCCGGTTTTGGAGCTGTAAGGCTGGCTGGTTTCCTCAATGATGAAGAACGTCTTAAGGCACTGTCTGACCGCTACATGAGAGTTCTTGATGAAGAAATTGAAAATACTGCAAATCATGTTGATGTAAATGTCTATGGTATATTGCCTCTTGAGCTGTATCGTCACAATAAAGAAAAACGTTTTCTTGATCAGGGTCTTAATCTGGCCAACGGCCAGTGGGAAGACCCTCTGCCGGATGGTCTTACAAGTCAGACCAGATACTGGATTGATGATATATGGATGATAGCATCCCTGCAAATTCAGGCCTATCGTACAACCGGGGAGTTAGTCTATCTTGAAAGGGCTGCGCTCGAAACAGATTCATATATACAAAAACTTCAGCAGCCAAACGGCCTGTTTTATCATGGAGAAAATGCTCCTTTCTACTGGGGAAGAGGCAATGGCTGGGTAGCTGTAGGTTTTGCTGAATTACTGTCGGAACTCCCTGAATCAAACACTCACTATGCACCAATTCTGGCGGGATACAGGAAGATGATGAACGCCTTACTTGAATACCAGTCAGCAGACGGTATGTGGCACCAGCTGATTGACAATAAAGATTCTTTCAAAGAGACTTCATCAACAGCAATGTTCGGGTATGCAATGACTATTGGGTCAAAAAAAGGCATTCTGAAAGGTGAAACATACAGAGATGCTTACTTAAAAGCATGGGATTCACTAACGGAGTATATTAATAAAGAAGGTAAGATCAGCAACGTTTGTGTCGGGACTCCCAAAAGCGATGATGTTATTTTCTATCTCAACAGACCAACTGTTACCGGTGATCTCCATGGTCAGGCTCCGGTTTTGTGGTTTGCATACAGCCTCCTGGCAGATTATTAATACGGTATTAATCAAATGGGATGAACCCCGGGGCAAGCTCAGGACTTCAAAAAGGGTAATGACAACCTGTCCCTGGGGATGAACTTTTTTGTATATCTATGTCAGGAACATATTGATTCAATTTCGCTGACTGTTTTAGGTATGGGTCTGCCCAATACCTCGTTCCCGTCACCTGTAATAAGAACATCATCTTCAATACGTATTCCTCCAATTTCCATAAAATTATCCAGTTTACTGTAATTGATGAAATCCGTGAATTTCTTTTCAGAACGCCATTTGTTTATCAGTTCCGGAATAAAATATATTCCCGGTTCAATTGTAAAAACATGTCCCTTTTTATAGGGCAAAGCAAACCTGAGAAAGGCAAGACCAAACTGATTGCTTCTTTTCACCTGAGCATTATAGCCGACGTAGTTTTCTCCGAGAGCCTCCATATCATGTACATCCAGCCCCATCATATGTCCGATACCATGTGGCATAAAAAGAGCATGGGCTCCTTCTGCCACGGCCTCATCAATATCTCCTTTCATCAGCCCTGTTTCTTTCAAACCAGAGGCGATAACCCGGCATGCTGTTAAATGAGTATCTAAATTTGAGCCTCCCGGAACAGCTTTTTTTATAGCCTCTATATTGGCTTTCAGAACAATTTCATATATCTCTTTCTGTAACTGGCTGAACCTGCCTCCAACAGGTGTTGTTCTTGTAATATCGGAAGCATAATGGAGTTCCGACTCAGACCCTGCATCAACAACCATCATCCTGCCTTTTCTTAATATATTACCATGATAATGATTATGAAGAGTCTGTCCATTGATACTTAGTATAACCGGAAAAGAAGTGCCCTTTCCTCTTGCAAGTGCAAGACCTTCTATAACTCCTGCTATTTCCTTTTCAACAACACCCTCTTTGCACATTTCCATTGCCGTTACATGCATTTCATATGCAGTATCAACTGCTCTCTCAATTTCTTCTATCTCTTCTTCCCCTTTTATTGATCTTAAAGATACAACTGCCTTAATCAGCTCTTCGGAACCAGAGGTATTCATGCTGCAGGGATTCTCTTTCAACAAAGAGCCCAGTAGCATCTTTGTCTCTCCTCTGTATGGAGGCAGATAATGGATCTTACGCTTCTCCGATAATGCTTTTCTTACTGTTCCTTCAAGCTCTGTGAAAGCCAATATGGATTTTATTCCACATTTATGTGCCAGCTCTTTTACTGTAGGCTGTGGTCCCATCCATATAATGTCATCCAGATCAAAATCATTCCCAAATAAATAATCATTCCCCGAATCAAAATCCATCAAACCTGCAAAACCGGGAAGATCAAGACCGAAAAAATAAAGAAAATCACTATCCTGCCTGAAACGAAAACTATTGGCCGGATAATTCATTGGAGCTTCATTATTGCCAGGAAATATTGCTATTCCCGATTTTACCTTTTTGTGAAGCTCTTCCCTTCTTTTAATATATATCTCTCTTTCAAACATAACTATTTGGGGTTTTATTAATAAGCTTTCAGTTTAAATACCATTTATAAATATACTAAACAATACTATAATCCTCCGAATATTTTTAAGGCTATTCATAAAAAAGTATTATGAGTATCAGGAATCATACACAATATTTCATTGATTTTCTTCGTCTACCCCGGCTCCAGGGGGAGCGAAGAACCGATCCCGACTTGTCGGGAGAGCTCGACGAAGTCAAAATCAATTTACTCCCCTTGGGGTAGGGGTAAATAAATTGATTTTCAAGCGATTTCGTAAATATTATTAATGATTTCTGATATTCATAAAAAAGTATTAAATAACTCTGTATTCTCATATAAAAAAATTATCTGACACATTCTGCGAATAGCATCATAAAGAATTATATAATTATTATATTCGCAAATATTTTCACTATCATATTATTACTTTTTACTTATGCCATACCGTAGATTACCGAATACTGATGCAGCGCGTATCAGAGCTATAAAAAGGGCTCTTGAAAAGGGAAAAGAAGTCCCACCTTCACATCTGGCTTATCCCGCAAGAATAATTGTCGTTTTACAAAAGTTTATTACTCTTTTTGAAAATCATATTCAGATATACCGTTTGGCTACGGCATCACAGAATGCCAGAAGTAAGGAGTTCCAGGAAGCATTCCGTAAGGCAAAAATATACCTGACACATTTTGTCAGAGTGATGAATATGGCAATATACAGGGGGGACATACCTGCCAGTATAAGATCTTTTTACGGACTATCGCCCAATGAACTTACTATCCCTTCTGTACGTACTGAAAAAGAGCTGATCACCTGGGGTAATAAAATAATTGAAGGTGAGGAAATGAGACTCCACAAAGGAGGCAGTCCTGTTACCAATCCTACAATAGCAGTAGTAAAGGTTCGCTTTAAAAATTTCATTGATCTGTATAATTCCCGTCAGATTTTGATAAAAAAGACTTCTGATCTGGGAGAACGGACAAACAGTATGCGTAAAGAGGCTGATGATATAATACTGGAAACATGGAATGAGATTGAACAAAGTTTCGGTTCACTGCCTGATGACCTAAAGAAAATCAGATGTGAAGATTATGGTGTGGTTTACTTTTACAGGAAAAACGAGAAAAAGGCTTCAGCAGATGTTGCTCACAGCGATGTACGTTGATACATTTTGATAAAATGACACAGGTAAAATCAATCAGGTCTTGACAATTGGCAATATAGTTCTTGGTGACCGTCCTCTTTTTCTTGCTCCGATGGAAGATATCACCGACCCTTCATTCAGGATGATATGCAAATTGAATGGGGCAGATTTTATGTATACTGAATTTATTTCTTCTGAAGGACTTATAAGAGATGGTAAAAAAAGTGTTCAGAAACTAAACATATATGAATATGAAAGGCCTATCGGTATCCAGATCTACGGTCATTTGATCGAATCGATGGTTGAAGCAGCTATCATGGCAGAAAAGGCAAACCCTGACCTTATTGACATTAATTTTGGTTGCCCTGTAAGAAAAATTTCGAACAGAGGGGCCGGAGCAGGTATGCTCAGAAATACTCCCTTCATGATAGAGATGACCAGGGCCATTGTCAGAGCTGTCCGTATCCCTGTTACTGTAAAGACGAGGATCGGATGGGATGATGAATCGAGGAATATTGTGGAACTGGCTAAACAGTTACAGGATACAGGTATCAGTGCAATCACTGTACATGGGCGGACACGTGCTCAGCTCTATAAAGGGAAAGCTGACTGGACACTGATTGGAGAGGTCAGAAATGACCCGGGGATGACCATCCCTGTCATAGGTAACGGGGACATTGATTCTCCTGTAAAGGCAAAAGATATGTTTGACAAATATGGTGTTGACGGTATAATGATTGGCCGGGCATCAGTGGGAAGACCTTGGATTTTCAGAGATATAAAACATTATCTCAGGACAGGAGAACTGCTTCCGGAACCAACAGTTAATGAAAAAGCCGAGCTGGCTCTCACTCATCTCGGAAAATCTTTGGAATTTAAAGAGGGGAAAAGGGCTATATATGAGATGAGACGTCATTTTTCGAATTATTTCAAAGGATTGCCCAATTTCAAAGAAACACGTTTACGCTTGCTTACGACGACTGATATTGATGAAATAACTAAAATAATTGATGAGATCAGAAACCGGTGGGGTGATTACCGAAGTGAAGACAATAGTGCTGTCTATGAAATATGATCGGGCGTGTCAGCCTTTTCAACGCTGCCGGATAAAAAAGAAAGATTATTCCATTTAAACAGTCTTTTAAGGATCATAATTGCAAGAAAACCCATGATAAACAAGGCAGCAAACTCCACCCAGGGATAGATAGTATGTTGTACATAGAGTGCATCCGACTGCAGGGCTGATGATTCGTTAGTATTCATTATAAGGAGGAATACATTATTTGCTGTATGTGCACCCATGGCTGCTTCAATACCATCATCGAGAAGTGTTATAAGCCCGAATATAAGGCCAAAAAGAATATACTGTGGCATCATGACCCAGAAACCAAATGCTTTCACCTCAGGATTCAATCCGTGCATAAGGCCGAATAATAATGCAGTGATGATAAGCGGGAAAAACCTGTTCCTGAAAATCACTGTAAAACCCTGCATCAGGTATCCTCTGAATATAATCTCTTCAAAAGAGGCCTGAAATGGTATCAGAAGCATAGAGACCAGAGCCAGGATAAGGATAGATGAAGATGTGTTATTTAGAGAAAAATTAGAAGGATCCATGCGAATAAATACAAACAGATAAACCGTAGAGAGAAAAATCCACACCAGCGCCGAAATAAAGAATCTTTTCCAGCGGAATGAATCTGTACCGTTAATAACCATTTTCCACGATCTGTCATTCAATGGTTTCATCAGGAGAATGAAGGCTGCCAGACCAACAATAAAAGGGAAAACATTAAGAGCCAGGCTCATATTCGCATCAAAACCCAACTGACTCAGATTTCCCGAATCAGCAGATAAGCGTTCGATTATCTCCGGATCATTGACTGATTTGATACCTATTCCCAGCAACAAAGGAATTGCACCGATGGTATTAGTGGCCACGAAAACTGTTATGAGCATTACAAAATATCTCCAAAAAGCATTCTTACCGATAAAGGATGATTCAAGATGATTCATACTGAATGATTTTTTATGGTTCGGAACCAAGAGAACGGACAGACGGGAAAGAGTCCGGCGTATTTTTTTTCGGGTAATCTATAGAATAATGAAGGCCTATGCTCTCCTTCCTGTTTTGTGCCTGCTTGATGATAATGTATCCAACATTAATGATATTTCTCAATTCACATATCTTTTTCGAAATAAGAGACCTTTTAAAAAGACTCTCCGTCTCTTCATACAGTATTTCCATCCTGACCAGAGCTCTGTGAAGCCGAAGATCAGATCTCACAATCCCCACATAATTACTCATTATCATCTGTACTTCTTTGATGCTTTGGGTGATAAGGACCATTTCCTCCAGATGAGAAGTACCTTTATAGTCCCAATTTGGTATATCTTCCTCAAAAGCAAGCTCTTTGATACGGTTGCCTGAGTGGAAGGCAGCTCTGTGAGCATAAACAGCTGCCTCTATCAGTGAATTCGATGCCAAACGGTTCGCTCCGTGAAGACCCGTGGAAGAAACCTCTCCTATAGCATAAAGTCTGTCAATATTACTCTGTCCGTCCATATCCACTTTTATACCGCCGCAGGAATAATGCTGTACAGGGATAACCGGTATCATATCCTTTGTGATATCAATTCCCCGCGACAGACAATGTTCATATACATTTGGAAAGTGATCTCTCAGCCCATTGGGGTCAAGATGAGTACAATCCAGCCAGACATGGTCATCTCCCCATATCTTCATCTCATTATCTATAGCCCTTGTGACAATATCGCGGGGAGCAAGAGAACCCCTGTTATCATATCTCTTCATGAAGTTTTCGCCAGCCATATTCTTCAATACAGCACCATAACCCCTCAGCGCCTCAGTAATTAGAAAAGATGGCCGTACACCGGGATCATATAAAGAAGTAGGATGAAACTGTACAAACTCCATATTCTCGATAGTGCCTTTGGCCCTGTAAGCCATAGCTATTCCGTCTCCCGTGGCAATCTCAGGATTTGTTGTTGTGAGATACACATTACCTATTCCTCCTGTGGCCACTATTGTTACCTTTGCCAAAAAAGTGATGACTTTTTTATTATTCAGATCAGCTACATAGGCCCCAAAACATTTTATTCCCGGGTAATTGCGTTTTATCACTTCTCCCAAATGATGTTGTGTAAGAAATTCTATGGCGAAATGATTCTCAAAGACCTCAATATTGGGATTCTTCTTTATCTTTTCCATTAAGGTGGTCTGGATTGCCTCACCCGTCTTATCTTTATAATGCAATATCCTGTGCTCCGAATGCCCCCCTTCCTTTGCAAGATCATAAATCCCCTTTCCTGTCTTATCAAAAGGGACTCCCAGCTTTATCAGATCCTGAATCCGTTCAGGAGCTTCACTGACCACCATTCTCACTACAGCTTCATCACCACAACCATCACCGGCAATAAGTGTGTCATTTATATGTTTCTCAAAATTATCCGGCTCGCGGAAAACAGCTGCAATACCTCCCTGGGCATATCTTGTGTTTGAATCACCCAAACCGGATTTGGTGATAATACTCACTTTACCCAATCTGGAAGCTTCCATTGCAAATGTCAGTCCGGCTATTCCTGAACCGATAACAAGAAAATCTGTTCTTTTTTTCATTTCAGAAATGTATATCCACAAGGATCAAAGATACAAATTGATTGCACGGAAGCCTAAAGATACAATTATATTATTGCTTAAATGCTCAACTACAATTAAGTCACAACATTTTGCAAAGATTATAAAGAATTGTAAAACCAAAGTTTTTGATTTACTTTTGCCTTCCGTTAATAATCAAGCAACACAATATGGCTCAGGAAGATGTTTTTAAGAAGCTTATAGCTCACTGCAAAGAATATGGATATATTTTTCCCTCAAGCGAGATATATGACGGTTTGAGTGCCGTGTATGACTATGGACAGTACGGCGTGGAACTGAAGAATAACATTAAAAAATACTGGTGGGACAGTATGGTTCTGCTTAATGAAAATATTGTAGGACTTGATTCTGCAATATTTATGCATCCGACAATATGGAAAGCTTCAGGCCACGTAGATGCATTCAATGATCCGCTTATTGATAATAAGGACTCCAAAAAGAGATACAGGGCTGATGTACTTATTGAGGAACATATAGCTAAAATTGAAGAAAAGATCCACAAGGAAATTGAAAAAGCCCGTACAAAATTCGGTGATTCTTTTGATGAAAAGAAATTCCGGCAAACAAATGCCAGGGTAATAACCAACCAGGCTAAAGCAGATGAAATCAACTCGCGCTATTTAAAAGCTATGAATGCTACTGATCTGAAGGAATTAAGACAGATCATCCTGGATAATGATATTGTTTGCCCTATATCCGGATCCCGGAACTGGACCGAAGTAAGACAGTTTAATCTGATGTTTGCCACTGAGATGGGGTCAACAACTGATGGAGCAAGCAAGGTCTATCTGCGTCCTGAAACAGCTCAGGGCATTTTTGTTAATTTCCTGAATGTTCAGAAAACAGGAAGGATGAAAATACCGTTTGGTATAGCTCAGATAGGAAAAGCTTTCCGTAACGAGATAGTAGCCCGTCAGTTCATTTTCAGAATGAGAGAATTTGAACAGATGGAAATGCAGTTTTTTGTTCAGCCAGGCAGTGAACTCGAATGGTTCAGACATTGGAAAAATATTAGAATGAAATGGCATACTGCTCTTGGATACGGCGAGGAAAATTACCGTTTCCACGATCATACCAAACTGGCACACTATGCAAATGCTGCAACAGACATAGAATATAAATTCCCCTTTGGATTCAAAGAAGTGGAAGGTATCCATTCACGGACCGACTTTGACTTGAAACAACATCAGGAATTCAGCGGGAAAAAAATCCAGTATTTCGATCCTGAAAAAGGAGAATCATATATCCCATATGTAATCGAAACATCCATAGGAGTTGACAGAATGTTCCTTCAAATTATTTCATCCGCCCTCCGGGAAGAAGAAATAATCAAAGAAAACGGGACAACAGATACAAGAACAGTCATGAAACTCCCTTCTTTTCTTGCTCCTGTCAAACTTGCTGTTATGCCTCTGGTAAAAAAAGACGGATTACCTGAGATAGCTGAGAAAATCATACACCTTCTGCGTTTTGATTTCAACTGCCAGTATGACGATAAAGATTCAATAGGAAGACGTTACAGGAGACAAGACGCCATAGGAACTCCCTATTGTATTACTATCGACCATCAAACCATCGATGACGATACAGTTACAATAAGATACCGCGATACAATGTTACAGGAAAGAGTAAAAATATCCAGTTTAAAAGATATCATTGCAGAAAAAGTAAGCATTGCAAGCTTGTTAAAAAAGCTTTGAAATGGATAAAGTCCTTATCGTAACCTATTATTGGCCTCCAGCAGGAGGTGCAGGTGTACAGAGATGGCTTAAGTTTTCAAAATATCTGCTGCATTATGGTTATGAACCGGTAATATTAACCGTCGATCCTCATTATGCTACTTACCCCGCTCTTGACCTCACTCTTGGTAAGGATATCCCCAAAGAACTGAAAATATACAGAACAAAAGCCACCGACTGGTTCAGACTATATAAAAAAGATAAATCGAAAGTGCCATCAGCAGGCTTTGCAGGAAACAACGATAATACTTTTTTTAGTAAAATATCCCGCTTCCTGAGAGGTAATTTTTTCATCCCTGATCCAAGAAAAGGATGGAACAGATTTGCCATAAAAGCTGCTCTTGAGATTATCCGAAAAGAAAAAATCCATACTATAATAACCACCAGCCCTCCCCATTCATCTCAACTCATCGGATTGAAAATAAAAAGAAAAATACCTTCATTAATATGGGTTTCAGACCTCAGGGATTCATGGACTGACATTTATTATTATGAACTTTTCTATCCCACTCCCATCTCAAAAATGATCGACAGATATTATGAAAAAATTGTTTTAGAGACAGCTGACCGTATCATTACAGTAGGTAATAATCTTGCAAATTCCTTTGCATCAAAGGCTGCCGGAATAAATGAAAAGATAAGAATTATACCCAACGGATTCGATGAAAAGGATTTTGAAAAGATAAGCAAATGTTACCCGGAAAAATTTACTGTAACATATACCGGTACTATTTCTGAGTCTTATCCTCTAAACTCATTGCTAAAAGCATTACACAGATCAGAAAAAGAGGGAAAAGATTTCGTTTTGAGATTTGTAGGATATGTTCCTGAAAATGTCAGGAGTGAGATAGCAAGTCAATTAAACCCTGACAAAGTCGTTTTTATCCCTTATACTGATCATGGGAAAGCTGTTGATTTTATGTGTAACTCCTCTGTTCTCCTCCTCCTTATTCCTTCACATAAAAACAATGAAGCCATAACTCCGGGTAAAACATTTGAATACCTGGCTGCAGGCAAACCAGTCCTTTATATCGGACCACTAAATGGTGATGCTGCCTTTCATCTAAAACAGTGCGGGCTTAAAGGTTTATTTGACGTAAAGGATGAAGAAGGAATTTACTCCTATATTAACGGGTTAATGATTAAAAAAGAAACAGATCGGTTTGTCACTCATCCTGAATACTCCAGAAGAACTCTTGCAGGTAAAATATCCGCTGTCCTCCGGGAAACTGATCAGCTTTCAGCAAAGATGTGAAAAATGAATTTTAATCATTTCTTAATTACCAGATTCAACCTGAGATTACCCCGGAACATGAATCCGAAAGACAGGTCAGGTAATGATGTAAGAGGCAAAGAATGGCTTGATCACCGTACCAATCTGTTCATTAAGTATTGTCTTCCTTCTGTCTTAAACCAGACAAACAGAAATTTTTCCTGGCTCATCTATTTTGACAGTGAAACAAGTAATGAGGTTCTTTCCGTTTTCAGAGATATGGAAACCCAATATAAAAACCTTATCAGAATAATACTGGCTGATGATTATGATTCCTTTTTGAAAAGTTATTGTAATGATGTTATGGATATGTGCGATGAGGACTGTAGGTACATTATTACTACAAGACTTGATAACGACGACATTATACATAAGGATTTTGTTTCTGCAATACAAAACAAATTCAGGAAACAGAATTTCATTGCAGTCAATTTTCTTAAAATCCTCATACTTAATCCTGAGAAAACCAACAAATTACATATTGACTACATTTTTTCCAATCATTTTATCAGTGTGATAGAGGCCCGGAGCTCATCAGGGATAGGAGGCTGTTATTCAAGGGGAGACAGATGCTGGAACATCAGGAATGAAATCATTCAGATAACCGACAGACCATATTGCATTGAGACTATTTCCGGCCGGAACCTTCTTAACCGGTTTCGGGGGTTTCCTGTTTTCAAAAAAACCGATCTGTCCGGTTTTTCTCTGGAAAACATGGAAATAAAAAATACCTTGTGGGATTGTGATAATCTGAAACTATGGAAAATGAGCTGGAAAAAACTGGTAGTATACCTTTGGAATAAACTGAACGGCAGATTTCATTACGAATAACAGGTTATGTCTATTCCACCTGACAGCTCACCTCCTTTGTACAAAAAGGAATTATCAGTGAAAGGATTATCTTTGAAGATACAAATCAGGACAGATAAATGAATATCCTTATGATTTTGGATGGTGAGTTCCCTCCTGATGACAGGGTGGAAAAAGAAGCCATGTCTTTGATCAGAGAAGGGAACAGGGTAAGCCTTATGTGCCTCAATTATGGTTCTCAAAAAGAAAAAGAGAACTATAAAGGAATATCGGTAAAAAGACTTACAATCAATAAAACAATAAGAAATAAGATAATGGCAATCTATCTTGTTTTACCTTTCTACAGGTATTTCTGGAAAAAGGCGATCCTTAATTTTATAAGAAATAACAAAACCGATGTAATACATATTCACGATCTGCCCCTCTCAGATATCGGTATAAGATTAAAAAAAACTCATGGAATACGTGTTGTTTGTGATCAGCACGAATACTACAGCAACTGGATAGTGAATACTGCTCATTACAATACGCCTGTTGGAAAAATTGTAAAGCTTTTGAGCAATTGGAAAACCTATGAAAAGAAAAACCTGTCACTCTCCGACCTGGTCATTACAGTTGAAGAGCCACTGAAATCAATATACATATCTGAAACAGGGCTGCCTCCTGAAAAAATTATTGTATTGCCAAATACACCTCTGGCAACATTATTCAATCAATCACATCAGGATGAAAGAATAACAGAAAAATACAGGAAATACTTCGTAATATTTTATGCAGGCCATCTCGATATACTAAGAGGTATCAATACCATCATAGAATCTTTGCCTCTGTTGAAAGATTCTATTCCAAATATTAAATTTGTTTTTGCCGGATCGTATACCTCTAAATACTATGACCCACTGAAATACATTGATTCCCTGGGAGTTAAAGATCAGACAGAATACCTTGGATTCTTACCTATACAGGAACTGCCTTTTTATATTGCTGCAAGCCGGATATGTATTTTCGTGCCCCCGGCTATTTCACGTGAAATAAATAATACCATTGCCACAAAAATATACCAGTACCTGCTTATGAATAAACCAGTTATCGTTGGTCAGGCAGAAATGATGAAGAATTTTGTTGAAAAGCACAAAATCGGAATGAGTATAAGGGAATCTGATCCGGTTGATCTGGCCGAAAAAATAAAATTATTATATTCTTCTCCTTCTCTTATTACTGAATTCGAAGAAAATACAAAGCAGATTGCATTGAAATATTCATGGGAAGAAACCTCTAAGACCTTTTTAAAATTCTATCAAACACTTCAATCTTGATAGCCTGTTTATCTGAGAACCCTGTCGCACTGTCTTCAGAAGATGATAGCAGTTATGAATACCGGAATTCTGTAATTAAAACCGGCAAAAAACATTTAAGCCTTTTTCAGCATAACAATTGCAGTTATCCTGAAATTATTCCCTCATTCACAAATATCAGCAACCTGAATTTGTAAGATATAATTAAATTTGAAAGATTTAACATCAATTAATGGATAAGGCCAGGCAAAAAAGATTTGAAAAAACCTACCGGTTCGTGAAAAAACACTTTCCCCTGAATGAAGATATTCTGGATCTGGGAGAAAAAAACGAATTAGCTGAATATTTAAGTCAGCATGGCGGTTACAGGATTCAAAACACTAATGATCAGGATCTTGATACAGATTATTTAATTGTAAAAAATTACAGTAACATTACCGCTTTTGAGATCTTTGAACATCTTTTTGCTCCATTCAATCTGCTGAATACTGCCAGTGGCAAATTAATTGCTTCTGTCCCTTTACGATTGTGGTTTGCTTCTGAATACTGGAATTATCATGATGCCAGAGATTGCCACTATCATGAGTTTTCTGTCAGACAATTCAATCATCTCCTTAAAAGAACGGGCTGGCAGATACGTGATTGTGAGTTATGGAAATCTTATGATAAGATAGCCGGAATACGGCCAATCCTGAGAAGGTTTTATCCCCGTTATTACATTGTATATGCTGAAAAGCCATAATCTCTCTTCAGACCGCATCATGAAAAAGAAAAAACAAAACCGTATATGGCATCTTTGCTGAACTCAATAAGACAAACTTCAAAAGATACTTTTATTTACGGTATGGGAAATATTGCCGTAAAAGTTATAGGATTTATCCTTATCCCACTTTATACAAATCCTGAATATTTTTCTGTTGATGAGTTTGGTATTATAGCAGTACTTGACATTACCGGCCTGATAATGATCTCTGTGATGGCGTCAGGACTTCCACAGAGTCTTATGAGGTGGTATTGGGATAAAAAACATAAAAACAATCAGAAGGGTATCTTTTTTATGTCCCTGATGATCCAGTTACTTGTCAGTATTCTCTTTTGCCTGTTTTTCCTTCCCCTGACTGATAAGCTTTCCAGCATCATCTTCAGTGATATACAATGGAGCGGAACACTCAGACTATTGATACTGGCTTCAGCACTTCAATCGATAAATAATATTATCAATACATTGATGCGGCTTCAGTCTAAATCCCTTCTTTTTACTGTCACTAACCTGTCAAAATTGCTGATCGTCCTGTTCCTTACTGTTTATCTTATTGTATTCAGGCATTCAGGAGTT